>Ga0255140_1000010_pt1 | contig 99634 bp, 90 predicted proteins | sample Law_Colum_RepC_8_FD_188547 | JGI IMG/M metagenome (GOLD analysis project Ga0255140, IMG submission 188547) | Freshwater microbial communities from St. Lawrence River, New York, United States - Law_Colum_RepC_8d | ecosystem: Environmental > Aquatic > Freshwater > River | place: USA: New York...
ACGCGCGGCGGCATCGCCCTGCTGGCCGAGGCCCACGCCCGCCCGCGCCCCATTCCGTTTTACGGCGAGCTCGGCGCCATCAACCCGGTGGTGGCCTTGCCCGCCGCCCTGTCTGCCAGGGGCGCCGAGCTGGTCACCCTGCTGGCCGGCTCCATCACCCTGGGCTGCGGCCAGTTCTGCACCAACCCGGGCCTGATCGTGGTGATCGACGGCGCGGCGACCGACGCCTTCGTGGCCGGGCTGGCCGAGGCCATCGCGCCACTGCAGCCCCACGCCATGCTCACCCCGGGCATGCGCCGCGCCTTCGACGCGGGCGTGCAGCACTTGCTGCAGGCCGGCGCGCAGCCGCTGGTGCAGGGCGCGGGGCAGGCCGGCGCGCCGGGGCCGCATTTGCTGCAGGTGCCGGCCGCGCGCTTCATCGACACGCCGGCCTTGCGTGAGGAGGTGTTCGGCCCGTCCAGCCTGATCGTGCGCTGCGCCGACGAGGCCGAGGTGCTGCGAGTGCTCGACGCCGTGGGCGGCAGCCTCACCGTCACGCTGTGGGGGGTGGACGACGACACCCCCGTCAATCGCGCCCTGGTGCGCGGCGCCATGGCGGTGGCTGGGCGTGTGCTGTTCAGCGGCGTGCCTACCGGCGTGGCTGTGACCGCTGCGCAGCAGCACGGCGGCCCGTGGCCCGCCTCTACCGCGCCCATGAGCACCTCGGTGGGCGATGCCGCGCTGGACCGTTTTCTGCGCCCGGTGTGCCTGCAGGACGCCCCGGCCTGGCTGGTGCAGCGCCAGGGCGTGCCCTGCTGAGGCACTGCGCCAAGCGATGATCAGCGCTTGGCCTTGCCGGCCATGCGCTGGTTGTCGTCCAGCGGGTTGTCGTCGCCATTGGCATTCAGCTGCGACCCCAGGCCGCCCAAGTTCCCGCCAGCGCCGCCGGCCCCGGCGGGCGCGCCACTGCCGGGCTTGGCGCTGATCGAAGCCGATCTTTTCGGTGGTGTGGCAGACGGCCTAGTGCACAGCCAGTCCCCGGTCTCTTGGAACTGAGGTGGGGCGGGGCTGCCGCCGGCCGCCCACACCCACGCGCAGACAGCCGGCGCTGGACCGTTTCGGTGCTCAGTGCGGGTTCAACGCTTGGTTCAAGGCCGAGGCCAAGGCAGGGGGAACCCAGTCCGCCATGTGGGTCAGGGCGGTGGCGATGTCGCGGTGAAGACTGGGCGTGCTGGCCAGTGCCGCCAGAAACTTCGCCTCGCCTTGCGGGTTGGCGAATCCCAGGCGCTAGATCAGGGCGGGGCGGTGCTCGGGCGGAATCAGTTGCGCCAGGCCTTGGGCCAGCAACAAGACCTCTTGCACCAGGCCGTCGCGGGCCAGGTGCAGCCAGGCGGGCGCCTCGTCTGGGCCGCGCGCAGCCATCACCTCGATGCGCGCCGGCACGTCCAGTGTCTCCATTAGCTCAAACCAGGTCCTCAGTGCGTCGTGCTGAGCCTGTACCGTCTCGGCGGGGCGCAAGTCTTGCGACGGGTCGTCGGGGCGTTGGGTGTGCTGTTCGCACCAGGGCTCGGCCAGCAAGGCCCCGCCTTTGGAGGACTGGCCACAGAGGACCTCGGCGCGCTCCTTTTGGGGCAAGCGGATGGCCAACCGGCCCCAGGCCCGCACCGCCGCTGCCCTGCCCGCGCAAATGGCGTACAGCAGCGCGCTCTGCTCGTCGTCGTCCCAGGCCTGGAGCAGCCTGACCTGGTCCGGTATGGGCATGTCGGCCACGGCTTCGCCCCAGGTGTCAATCCAGGGCAAGAGGTTGTTGATGACGGCCCAGGTGATGGCGGGGTGGCCTCTGTCGTCTGCGGCCCGCAGGGCGGTCACGCGCTCTTCGGCCGGCACCCACTCGCGCAGCCAGCCCAGCCAGATGGCCAGGGCCTCTTGGGGTGGAGTGAGTTTGTAGGCCAGCGGGCTTAGGCCTTGCTGGTCAACGTGGGTCAGCAACCTCGCCACGTCTCGGGCATGTGTCTTGGCGCAACGGCGCAGCACCGGATCAACGGCTTGCAAGACCTGGGCGCAGGAGTGCAGGGCCAGCCCCAGCGCGACTCGTCCCTGGTCGTCGGTGGCGCCCATCACCTCAATCGCCATCTGGGGCGACAGCGAGTCGAGCATGTCCACCCATTGCGCCAGCAGGTGGGGGGCAACTTTCTTGCCCAGAAACCCCCAGGGCTCGCCGCAGAACGTGCGTGCACTCAAGAGCGCGACTTGCGTCTTGTGGGGGCTGCGTCGCCACAGTTCGCGCCATTGGGCCAGGCCGGCTTCGTGCGAGCTTCTCAGCAGGTGCAACAGCACGGCATCGTCAAAACCACTCAACTCGAACAGCAGATCGGTGTCTTGGGCGCTGATGGCCTCTGCCAACGTGCCTTTCAACGCGTTCAGGTAAGCGGCTTGGTCGGTCGCTTGCAATTGGTACAAGCTGGTCCGGTGCGAAGCGCTCCAATCGGTGCGCAGGTGGGGGTTTGGTTGGTGCTGTGTGCTGAAGCTGACTTCGTACAGCATGACCTGCAGCTGTCGGTTGTGCCGGGGCTCAAAGTAGTGGCGCTTGCCCTGCTGCCATTTTTTCAGTTCCTCTCCGTGGGGCAGCAGAAACGACAACAGGTTGAATGTTCGGGGCTTGGCGATGAAGTCGCACAACTTGTCCACAAAGCACTGCACCTGCTGGTTGGTGGCGTTGGGGTCGTAGAAGCTCACCTCATGTTTCACGGGGCCATCGGGTTCGTGTTGCCAGCAGACCAGTCGCATGGCCAGCGCGTGGTTGCCTGTGCTGATGTAGAAGGCCCTGATCGCGCGCACGCCCGGCTTGCCCGAGGGCTGAGCAGGCTCGGCCAACATGTCATTGAAGCATTGGCGCAAAAACACGCCAAATTCGCCAGAGCACACGATGTGCATGCCGCGGGAGAACTCGTGCAAGTCGTTGCGCACCAGCTCCAGCGTGTTGACCGACGCGCGCCGCAAGACGCTCAGGCTTTCCCTTGTCGGGTGGAAATCGGGGTAGTCGAGGCTGCAGACGCAGTAGTGCAGGGCGAGGTGTCGGCATACCACCGGCGAGCTGTCTTGTGCATCGGCGCTGCCCGTCTCGACATCGCTGGTGGAACTCTCGTCTTCGTCCAGGAAGACCAATGTTTGGTTGAGGTTCTGAACCGACTGGTCGCCGCCCAGGTTGGCGTGGGGCCGGCGCTGGTAGGAGCTGGTGTGGGCGTCGGTGTCGCTGTCGGAACTGGAGTCTTCGCTGAGTTCAGGCCAGTAGCCGGTGACGTTGAAGGGGGCGGTGTCGTCGTTGAGGTCGAGGTCGTGCATGTTGGTGGGCTTTCTTGGCGCTGCAGCCGCGCGCCTGCCTGGGCGCGGCCACAGGCCGTGAGTGCTCACCAAGTCCTTGCCGTGGCGCGCCTGGGCGAAACAGCCCAAGGAGCGCCTGGGGGCAAGTCAGCCCCTTGACCGGGGGGCCACCGGGTCGATCGGTGGCGATCAGCGCATGGCCTTGCCGGCCATGCGCAGGATGTCGTCCAGCGGGTTGCCGTCGCCATTGGCGTCCAGCAGCGCCCCCAGGCCGCCCAGGCCCGGGCCATTGCTGGCGGGCGCACCGCCGCCCAGCAGGCCGCCGAGCAGATCGCCCAGGCCGCCCCCGGCGCCGGCTGGGGCGCCCGTGGCCGCCGCGCCGCCGCCCTGGCGGCTGAGGTAGCCGCCCACCAGCATGGCCAGCAGCGGCAGCATCTGCTTGAGCAGCGAGGCGTCCAGCCCGGTCTGCTGCGCGGCCTGTTGCGCCACGGTGCGGCTCACGTCCTTGGAGCCGAAGATCTGGCCCAGGACCTCGTTGCCAGGGGCCGTGTCGGTGGGCTGGGGCGAGAGCACCTGCTCCAGCAGGCCGCCCAGGCCACCCATGTCGCCCAGGCCCGCGCCCTGGGCCTGTTTCTGAAAACCGCCCACGATGGCGGGCAGCAGCGCCTCGGCGCCTTGCGCCACCTGGCTCTCGCTCACGCCAAGCTGGCGCGCCACGGATTGCAGGCCGCCCATCTGGGCCAGGATGTCGGTGAGTGGCATGTCGCGTCTCCTGTGTGGGGTGCCGCGCCGCTCAGTCGAGCAGCTCTTTGGGCACGTTGCCGCCATTGGCGGCGATGTGGGCCAGCACGTTCTTGTGCAGCCACATGTTCATCTTGGCCGAGTCGGCCATCAGTTCGTCGGGGCAGTACAGCTCGGTGGCGAGCTGCTTGCGCGCGGCCAGGCTGCTGTCCATGTCGAGCAGCTTGAGCAGGTCAACGATGGAGGTGCGCCAGTTGAGCTTTTGCGGGTTGGCCGCGGCGCGCTGTTCCAGTTGGGCCACCACGTCCACCATGGCGATGGGGTTGACCACCGGGGCCGCGCTGGGCGCGGGCGCGGCGGCGGGCGCTGTTGATGGCGCTGGTGCGCTTGGCGTGACGGGGTGGGCGGCGGCGCTGCCGAAGCCCAGTTTGTCCAGGATGGTGCCAAAGAAACCCATGGTGCATTCCTCCACTCAAGACCGGTGCCGCCTGCCGGGCCCCCCTGGCCCAGGCTTGTGCAGACCGGTACCGGGGCATGGTATGCCCGTTGGGTGTCGTCAGGGTGGCACCGCCCGTCAACTGGCAGAATCGCGCCTCCCCGAAACGGCCCCGGCGCCTCATTGTTTTTCGTTTCATGACCCATTCCCCCGCCGGCACCCTCGGCATTGACTTCGGCACCTCCAATTCCGCCATGGCCTGGGCCGACGCCAGCGGCCAATCGCGCCTGCTGCCACTGGAAGGCGCGGCCACGGCCATGCCCACGGCGGTGTTCTTCAACGCGGAAGAGGGCAGCACCCATTTCGGGCGCGACGCGGTGGCGCAGTACCTGGCTGGCACCGAGGGGCGGCTGATGCGCTCGCTCAAGAGCCTGCTGGGCAGCTCGCTCATTCACGAGACCACCGAGGTGCACCACCGCCCGATGAGCTTTGCCGACATCGTGGCCCTGTTCCTCACCGAGCTGCGCCGGCGCGCCACGGCGCAACTGGGCCATGCGCCCACGCGGGTGGTGATGGGCCGCCCGGTGCACTTTGTGGACGACCACCCCGAGCGCGACGCGCAGGCCCAGCAGTCGTTGCTGCAGGCGGCGCGAGCAGCGGGTTTTGCCGAGGTGTCGTTCCAGTTCGAGCCCATCGCGGCGGCGCTGGACCACGAGCAGCGCCTGGCCGCCGAGAGCCTGGTGCTGGTGGTGGACCTGGGCGGCGGCACGTCTGACTTTTCGGTGGTGCGCCTGGGGCCGCAGCGGCGCGCGCAGGCCGACCGCAGCGCCGACGTGCTGGCCACCACCGGCGTGCACATCGGCGGCACCGACTTTGACCACAAGCTCAGCCTGGAGCGGGTGATGCCGCTGCTGGGCTATCGCCACCATGGGCCCGATGGCCGCGAGGTGCCCAGCCGCACCTTCATGGACTTGTCCACCTGGCACCTGATCCAGTGGCTGTACCAGCCGCGCGCGCTGGCGCAGGCGCAAGGGCTGCGGGTGAACTACAGCGACGTGCGCCTGCACGAGCGCCTGATGCGCGTGCTGCAGCAGCGCGAGGGCCACCGCATCGCGCACGAGGTGGAGCAGGCCAAGATCCGCTGCTCGCAACACAACGCACCCACCGAGGTGGACCTGGCCTGCGTCGAGGCTGCCCTGGCCGCCGGCCTGTCGCCCGATGACATGGCGCGCCACCTGCAGGCCTTGCTGGCGCGGGTGATTGATTGCGCGCGCGATTGCGTGCGCCGCGCCGGCGTGGCCGATGGCGCGCTGGACGCCATCTACCTCACCGGCGGCTCGTCCGCCTTGCGGCCCTGGCAGCTGGCCCTGGTGCACGAGTTCCCGGGGGTGGAGCTGATTGAGGGCGATTTGTTCGGCGGCGTGGCCGCTGGCCTGGTGCACAGCCGGGGCTGAGGCCGGGGCGTTTCGATCTGGTGTCTGCAGAGCGGCTTCGGGCATGGTGTGACCTTTGACGTCGCGAGCGCGCAGCAGCCAGCCCACTGCCCGCGTTGAGTCCGCGTGTGTGCGATGAACCAATTGGCGCAGGCGCCTGACGATGTCAACATCGCCAAGTCCTTGATTGGGGGTCGTCAGAGCTCAGGTGTCAGTGCATGCAGCCATGCCCAGGCCGTTGGGGGCAGGGTTTCGCTCAGCGCTCGCAGTGCTGCCTGGAAAGCCTCGGGGTCTCGCTGGGCATGATCGCGCACCGACCGGGCCAACGGGTCTGCCTCAGGCGCAGGCAGGGCGGTGAGGTCTTCTCGCTCGTTTGGCGCGACCCAGCTTAGCAAGCTGGCCCAGGCCACCACGGCTTGCCAGTGGCCCGTCTCCAGGCCTCGGCGCAGCGCGGTGGTGTGGCGATTGGGCGATCCCTTGAGCAACGACGCCCGCTGGCCGGCCGGCACCGCCTCCAGACAGGCACCCCACTGGTGAATGAAGGCCACGCTGCCCGGCAGGGGGTCGTCTTGGTTGGCGCCCGCGCCGGTCATGGCCCGGTAAAGCACTGGGGCATAAGGCCAGTCTTCCTGGACCGCGGTCAGAGCAGAGGCCCGATGCTCTTCGGGCAGTTGGCGCCACAACTCGATCCACGCCTGCATCGTGGCCGGGTGGTGTTGCCTGGCCAGTGCGAAAAGGCCGTGCTCACCGCCAGGGCCCAGGCCCTGCAAGAGGCGCGCCTGGTTGGCGGGCGCAAGGCTGGCGCACCATTCGCCCCACAGGGCAATCCAGCCCGTGGCGTGCGCCACCATGGCACGGTGCAATGCGCTGACGCCTTCGCTGTCCTGCGCCAGCAGCAGGAAAAAGCGATCGCCATCACTCACCCTTGGCAGCAAGGTTGCCCACTCGCGCAGCGCTGGCAGGCGCTCGTCGTTCGCGTATGCCGCCAGCATCGGCACATTCTCCGGTCCGGAGGAAGCCAGGATTTTTCGGATGATCCCGGGGCGATGGGCGCGAATGCTGTCCACCACGAAAGGCCACGGGGTCGACACGATGGGCAGCTGGCTCATGACCCAGGGCTCCATGACGTAGTAGCCGATTTCGTCGTCGATCTTCAGCACTTCCAGCATCAGGTCCACCGGCAGGGTGGCCACCAGGCCCAGCCACCATTGCATGGCTTGGGGACACCAATGCTCAGCCGACAAGAGCAGGTGATCGCCGAGCCTGTTCGCGCCCCTGAGCAATTGCACCTTGAGCGTTGCGTCCGGCGTCTCTTGCCAGCACGCTTGCCAATGCGCTTGGCCGGCGCCAGCTCGGCTGTACAAGACGAACTGCAGCACCGAGCGGTCCAGGTCGGGCCTCTCGAGCAACAGCTGCGGGTGGTGCAAGGCGTCGACGTCGGGGTCGTTGAAGAAGCGCTCGATCGCCGTGTCCAGCAGACCAGGTTCTTGAGCTTCCAGGGCAAAGTGCATTTGCACGCGGCTGTTGGTGCACCAGTTTGTCTCCAGCGGCGCCAGAGCAGTGTGTTTTACCCAGTCGCCACTCTCATCGGCCCGGATCTCAAAGAGCGCGATGTGGGCTTCAGGGTCGAGATCGGTGAAGTAGTCGGCCTGAACTTCGTCTCGTCGCTCTGGCGGGTCGTCGCTGGTGCACAGGAAGCTCAGGAAATCGTGAGCCTCGCCGTCGCGTCCCCAATCTTGCGGCCCGGATGTGCGCGCAATGACGTGCACTTGGGTCTTGTTGGGGTCGTAAACCTGGGCCACCAGTTCTCTTGAGCCGTCGTTCTTGGTCTTGGCGCGCAGCCGAAGGGCCAGTGAATGGGTGAGGGTGGAGACCTTGTAGACCGCACGGGGTTGACCTGGCTGGCTGAGCAGCACCTCAGAGGCTTGCCGAAGAAAGTCACCGAAGCGGCACGAGGGAAGAAGGTGCCAGGCGCGGCAGTACAGGGGAAGTTCTTGCAGCAGCTGAAGCAGTTTCCGGGGGTCTTCTTCGCGCGGGTCGTCGCTCGCAAAAAAAGCCTCGGGGTGAAACTGGGGGTTCTTCAGCAAACGTTGGCAATACAGCAACGCCAGGTGCCTGCAGGCGATCACTTGCTCAGCAAGAGGTACTTCGTCAGCGCGCGTGAACGCAAAAGCGCAGTTGAGGTTATCGGATGCCTGTGCCTGGTGCAGGCTGAGGTAGGGGCGCTGTTTGTCTCGTGTTCGCCGTGGCGAAGGGGAGGGAGACACTGCGACTTGGTGGACGAGGTCTTGTGCAAGCATGTGGGACTGAGGCGGTATCGATCACTGGGTGGGTGACGGCTGAGTGGGCCCCGTCCCCGCCTATGGTGTCTGCGCCCGACCCTTCAACGGTGGCTTGTGTCCAGCCCCAGCCAATGGCCCGCCAGATCGCGGTGTCCCATCAGCAAGTAACCATCTCCCTCAGCGCGCCAGGCGCAGGCCATGCGCAGCCCCTCATATTCCACATGGGTGGCGCGCGTGATGTTCCAGTGCTCGCCGTCGAGCAGTCCGTAGGCGATGCGGAAGTCGCTTCGGCGCTCGGCCGGGCGCAGGTGCATGGCGCAGCGTCCTGCCACCAGGAAGAGCTCGGGCGCGTGCGCAGGCCCACGCCCCATGGCCAGGGTGGGGCCGATCGACTCGGGCACGCGCTCCCATACCTCCAGGTAGGGGCCGTGAATCCCCGTTTCCACGACGCGGTCGTGGCTCTCGAACACCATGTGACCTTCGTCGGGCGCTGGCCCAGGGGGTTCCAGGTCGATGCGGCGGTGCCAAGTGCACACCTCGGGCAGTTTGGGGTCGGGCCGGGCCACGGTGGTGAGGCCGCCAAAGCCTTGCGCCAGGCGGCGGTTACCGTCGGCGGGCACGCGCAGGTCGCCGTGCCAGTGCGTGGTCTGCAGCCAGTGCACCCAGCTGGTGGTGTCGGTGCGCTCGGGCGTGCTCAGCAGGGCGCGGCGCCAGACACCGAGGTAGCGGGGCGGCAGGCCCAGGGGCATGGGGCTCATCATCCGCTGAAGGCCTGTACCCAGGCGCTCACCCGGCCATTCCCCGTCTGGCTGGCCAGCATCTCGGTCAGCACCTGGTCGGTGCGTAGCACCTGACCAAAAATGCCGCCCTCCACGCCAATCATGGCCAGGGCCGGGGCCTGCAGCTCGGGTTGGCTGGCGGCGGTGGCGTCGCCCACGGTGACGCAGGCGTAGCCCCGGTCCACCGCCTCGCGCAGCGTGGAGTGCACGCACACCTCGGTGGTCACGCCGGCCACGATCAGGCGCTCAATGCCGTGGCTGTTCAACACGTGTTCCAGCCGGGTGTGGTGAAAGGCGCCGTAGCCGGGTTTGTCGATCACCACCTCGCCCTTGATGGGGGCCACTTCGTCCACGAAATCGTGCCCGTGCTCGCCGCGCACCAGCAGCCGGCCCAGCGGGCCGGGGCTGCCGATGGGCGCGCCCGCCGCGTGGCTGCGCGCCAGCTTGGTGGGTGGGCAATCGCTCAGGTCGGGCCGGTGGCCTTCGCGGGTGTGCACCACCAGCCAGCCGGCCTGTCGGGCGGCGTCGAGCAGGCGGCGGGCCTGGCGCAACACCGGGGCCATGCGCGAGATGTCCAGCCCCGCGCGGTGGGCGTAGCCGCCCGGGGCGCAGAAGTCGCGCTGCAGGTCGATCAGGATGAGGGCGGTGTTCATGCGGCCTCCGTTCCAGCAGAACCCCGCGCAAAACCGGTGGCGATGGCCTCGGCCATGCGGCGTGTCACCTCGTCGGCCAGCAGGCGGCCCTTGTGGGCGTCAGATCCCTTGGCCGAGGACAGCACGCCCGAGGGCGGCACCCACTCGGGGCGGATGGGGTAGATCTCGTAGGGCGGGAAGTCGGCCGGGCCGTCGTCGGGCAGCAGGTCCATGCGCACCAGCGCGGGGTGGTAGTGCAGCATCATCGAGGTCTCCAGCACCGCCGCGTGCTCCAGCGCGAAGCCGGGGAAGCCCTCGGGGAACACGTGGCCCAGGGTGTCAGGAGTCATGAAGTCCCAGTACTCCAGGCGCATCACCTGCAGCGCGCACGCCGGGTTGGCGGCGCGGGCATCGCGCAGGCCCAGGTCAATGCCCTCGATCAGGAACCACTGGTTCTCGTAGTGGCCGTTCACCAGCACCAGCTTGTCCACGCCGTGGCGGGCGAACTCGCGCACCGCGTCGCGCACCTGGCCGATCAGGGTGGCCGCGTCCACGCTGGTGGTGCCGCAGAAGTGCTGGCCACCGCCGCACTTGGGCTGCGATTTGTAGCCATAGCTCAACGTGGGCGCCACCAGGCCGCCCACGCGCGCAGCGGCATCACCGGCCACGGCGCTGGCCAGCAGGCCGTCGGTGCCCAGGGGCAGGTGCGGGCCGTGCTGCTCCAGCGCGCCCACGGGCAGCAGCACCGGGGGCTGGCGCTCTTGCAGCAGGGCCTGGTACTGCACCCAGGAAAGCTGGTTCATCCAAACGGTGGCGGGAGCGGTCATGCGGAACTCGTGGTCGGAGAAGGGGAAACCGGTCGGGTGTCGAAGGCCTCGGCCAGGGCAGCCAATGCAATCAGCGTGCCACCGGCCCATTCGCGGGCCGAGAGGCTGTCGGAGCCCAGCCACACGGCGCTGAGCACGGCCACCACCAGCTCGGCCAGCAAGATCACGCCGGCGCGGCTGCTCTCAATGTGCGTCACACCGAACTGCCAGGTGGCCGTGGCCAGCAGCAGCCACACGCCGCCATACGCCAATACCGCCAGCACCGCCAGCCACCCCAGGCCGGGCAGCGCGGGCAGGCCATGGCCCAGGCCGGTGTGCAGGGCCAGCGAGATCAGCCCGCAGCCCACGAACACGGCAAAGGTCTTGCTCAGCATGGGCACCTGCTGCGCTGCGCGGGCGATGACGTTGTTGGCCGCGAAGCAAAGGCCCGCGCTCAGGGCCAACAGGTCGCTGGCGCTGAATTGCAGCGTGTGCAGGTCTTGGCCCAGGAACAGCCACAGGCCCAGCAGCGCCGCGCCCACGGCGGCCCAGCGCAGCGGCGGGATGTGCTCTTTCAAAAACAGCCAGCCACCCAGCACCGCCCACACCGGCGAGAGGTAGAAGAGGAACATCACCCGCACCACCTCGCCCTGCATCAGCGCGTGCACGAACGAGGTGTTGGCCCAGCCGCCCACCAGCACCAGGGCCAGCAGCAGGCCCCACTGCGCGCGCCAGGCCCGGCGCTGGCGCCAGATCAGGGGCAGGGCCAGCAGGCCCACCAGCCCGTAGGCCAGCAGCGTCACCAGCGGCCCGCCCAGGCCCTGTGCGGCAAACCACTTCAGTGGCAGCCACGACAGGCCCCACAGCGAGGCCGAGAACAGCAGCACGCCTGCGGCCAGGCGCGGGGCGGGGGCGGACATGGCGAGCAGGCTCATGGCATCACCGAGCCACCGTTGGGGCCCAGCACCTGCCCGCAATAAAAGCGCGAAAGGTCGCTGGCCAGGAAGAGTGCGGTGGCGGCGATTTCTTCCGGCTCGCCCAGGCGTTGCTGCGGAATGGCCAGCTCTTTTTCCACCCACTCGGCGCTCATGTGCGCCAGCGACACCATGGCGGTGTTCACCGGCCCGGGGGCGATGGCGTTCACGCGAATGGCGGGGGCGAACTCGCGCGCCAGCGAGCGGGTGAGCCCGATCACCCCGGCCTTGGCAGCGCAGTAAGGCGCGTAGCGCTCGCGGCCCAGGATGCCAAGGTCGGACGCGATGTTCACGATGGCCCCGCTGCCCTGCGCCACCATGCCCGGCAGCACGGCGCGGCAGACGCGGAACACCGAGCCCAGGTCGGTGTGGATGAGGCGGTCCCAGTCGGCGTCGGTGGTCTCCAGAAAGGGCTTCTCTTGAATCACGCCGGCGTTGTTCACCAGCACGTCCAGGCCACCCAGGGCGGCGTGGGCCTGCGCCACCAGGGCCTGCACCGAGGCGGTGTCGCTCACGTCGGCCTCAATGGCCACGGCCTGCGCGCCCAGGGCCTGCAGCTCTTGCACCAGGGCGGCGGCCTCGGCGGGCTGGCGCCAGTGGTTCACCACCACGCTGGCGCCGGCCTGCGCGAACAGGCGCGCGGTGGCGCGGCCGATGCCGGTGGCCGCGCCGGTGACCAGGGCGCGGCGCCCGGCCAATGACAAGGTGGGCGCGCTCATGCCATCACCTCGCCGTGGCTCACCACCAGCGCCTGTCCGGTGATGGGGCGGGCCGCGCCGCTGGCCAGGAACAGAAAGGTGGCGGCCAGCTCGTCGGCGCTGAGCCACTCGGGCACGGCCTGGCGGGCCAGCAGTTCGCGCTCCACCTCGGCCTCTGGCCGGCCTTGCGCTTGTGCCATGGCGCTGAGCGAGCGCAGCGCGGCCTCGGTCTTTACCCAGCCGGGGCAGACCGCGTTCACGCGAATGCCGCGCGTGCCCAGCTCCAGCGCCAGCGAGCGGGTGAGGCCGATCACCGCGTGCTTGCTGGCCGCGTAGGCCGAGAAGCCGCTCACGCCCACGCGGCCCCAGATGGACGATTGGTTGATGACGCTGGCGCCCGGCCCCATCAGGGGCAGCAAGGCGCGCGTGAGGCGCAGCACGGTGCTCACGTTGTTGTCCAGCAGCGCGCCCCAGCGGGCGTCGGCCTCGTCGCTGGTGTCGTCCAGCGGCGTGGGGTATTCCTGCCCGGCGTTGTTCACCAGCACGTCCACGCCGCGCCAGGTGCGTTCCACCTCAAGGGCCAGCGCCCGCACCTCGGCGGGTTGGCCCAGGTCGCAGGCGCTGTGGGGCACACCGCCCAGGCGCTGGGCCAGTTCGGCCAGCGCGGGGCCGGCGCGGTCCACCAGCCACAGGCGTGCGCCCTGGCCGGCGAAGGCCTGGGCCAGGGCCTGGCCAATGCCGCCGGCCGCGCCGGTGATGAGCACGCGGCGTTGTTGCAAGGAAAAGTCCATGGCGCTGCCACTCAGACCGCGGTGAGGAAGGACACGCCCACGGCGCCAATGAAGCGGTCGGCCCGCCCCGGCGTGCCGGGTGGCAGCACCTCGCCATAGTCTTGTGCCAGCACGCGGGTGACGCGGTGGCGGTGGTAGGCGCTCAGCAGCTCGCCCACCGTGACCACTTGCGCGTAGCCCTCGGGGTACAGCTCGCGGTGCAGGGCCGGCAGGCGGTACCAGGGGGCCACCGGGCGCTCGTGGTGCGCGTTGTGAAAACCGAAGTTCAGCCACAGCAGGTTGAGCCACTTGGCGTCCACGCCGACCACGTCGGTGTAGGTGTTGGCCTGTTCGTAGGCGCGGTCGCGCACCTTGTCTTGCGGAATGGGCGCGTTGTCCAGAATGGGGTAGGCGTCGTAGGTGTGCTGGAAGCAGTCGGCAAAGCGCAGCAGGTGCACGAACACGAGGTAGGCCACCAGGTACAGCGCCACCGCCTTGGGCGACCACCACAGCAGTAGGGCCCACGCGCTCAGGCGCACAGCGCCCACGGCCAGCACGCGGGCGCGGGCGTCTTTTTTGCGTTCGTCGATGAAGGGCAGGGCGATCACCACGCCGCGCATCACGAATTCCACCGCCGGAATGTGCAGCCATTCCAGCGCCAGCACCACGCGGCGCACCAGCGGCCGGGCGCGCAGAAAGCCTTGCAGGTCAAAGGTGATGACGTCGGCGCGCTCGACGTGGTGGCGCATGTGCTTGCGCCGCAGGTCGGCAAAGCGGGCGAAGGCCGAGCCGTTGATCCAGCTCATCAGCGTGCCCCAGCGCTCGTTGGTCTGCGCCGACTGAAAGATCGCGTAGTGCGCGAACTCGTGAATGAAATACGCCGACCAGGTGAGCGTGAGCACGACCAGCGCGAAGCCCATGGCGTTGAGCCACCACGCCGCCTGCCCCAGCAGCCACACGCCCAGCGGCCAGCCCGCCAGCGTTACGCCCAGCGCGGCCACGTTGCACCACGCCCCTTCGTTGTCACGGAAAACCTTGGTCATGAGACCCACACCTTTTTGCTAAGGCGCGCCACGGCCCGCGGGCCGGCGGCGCGCGGAACACATCACTTGGCCAGGGCCTTCACGAACGCGTCGTGGAAGGTGGCCTCGGTGGGCGGAATGGTGGTGATCTGGCCCTTGGCCTTGAGCAATTGCCCGATCACCTCGCCACTGCCGTAGTACGAGGTGGTTTCCTTGCTCTTGGCAAAGGCCTTGGGCATCTCGGCCAGCGGGATGTTGTAGACGCCCTTGAGCTGTTCCTTCACCTCGGCGGCCGACACGCCCATGAACTTGCCGATGATCTTGGCCGACTCGTCGGGCTTGGCCTTCATGTAGGCCAGGCCGTCGAGGTAGGTCTTGACGATGCCCTCAATCTCCTTGGGCTTGGCCTGGATGACCTTCTGGTCAAACACCAGCACGTCGGCGATGAGGCCGGGCGCGTCTTTGGACGAGAACACCACCTTGAACTTCTTGCCCCCGCCCTGGCCCAGGATCTGCGACAGGCTGGGCTCGTAGGTCACGCCAATGGGCAGTTGGCCCGAGGCCATGGCCGCCGGCACCGACTCGGGCGTCATGTTCACCGGGGTGATGTCCTTCTCGCTCAGGTTCACCGTCTTGAGGGCGTAAGACAGCAGGAAATCCGATGGCGACAGAGGGTTGTACCCAATCTTTTTGCCCTTGAAATCGGCCACCTTGGTGATGCTCTGGTCGGCCACGATGGCGTCGCCACCGTTGGAGTAGTCAATGGGCATCACCACCTTCATGGCGCGCCCGGCGGCCACCTGGCCCACCACCTGGTCGTAGGTGAGCATGCCGCCGTCCACCGCGCCCGAGGCGATGGCCGCGGGGATGAGGGCCGGGTCGTTGAACACCTGCAGCGACACCTTCAGGCCGTGCTTTTTGTACAGGTTCAGCGCGTCGGCCACGTAGAAGGGGCCATAGCCCACCCACACCACGGTGGCCAGCTTCATGGACGCGGGGGCTTGCGCCATGGCGCCAGCGGTGGCCAGCGACAGGGCCAGGCCCAGTGCAGGCTTGAGAAAGCGCTCGCGGCGCGAGAGGGTGGGCAGTGAGGGCTTGGCGGTGTTCATCGAAGACTCCAGGAATTGAAGGACGTGCGCAGGAAGACCGATCGGCGATCGTTCTCCCGGGCTTTTGTCCCTCCGTGGAGCCTGCGATAAGGCCGGCCCGCTCTCGGACCAGACACCGCGCTGGGCGCGCGGCCGGAACCCTAGCGGTCCTGTTGCTGAGGTAGCGGGTGGGCGGTCCCCGTTCGCTCTTCTTGCACCATCACCCCAGCAGGTTGCGTGCCAACTGGCCTGGCCTTCAGGGCAGTGGGTACAGGGGTGGGGAGAGAGCCAAATCGGTGCTCGGTCGCGGTCATCGGCGCCTCGCGGAGAGGCATGTTGCGCCAGTTTGGTGCATGGCGAGCCCCTCCTGCCACTGGCCCCTTGTTCAATCGACGGCGATCTTGCGCGTTTCGGTCGGCGGTTTCTGCGGCAAAGTCAACTCCAGCACGCCGTTCTCGAAACGGGCGCTGGCCTTGGCCTCGTCCACTGCCTTGTCCAGCCACAGGCTGCGGCTGGCATAGCCCACCTGGCGCTCACTGCGGATCACCTTCCCCTGAACCTGGTCTTGCGATTCCCTTTTCACGGTGGCGCTGAGCGTGAGGCGGTTGTTGTCGATCTGGATGTCAATGTCTTCCTTGCGCACCCCGGGCAGATCGGCCTTGACCCGGTAGGCACCTGCGGTCTCGCTGAGGTCGATCTTGATGCTGGGCGAGATTTCGCCCTGTCGCTCCAGCCAGGGGCGCAGAAAACCGCGAAACGCATCGTCAAAGGACTCCAGTGGCAGCAACTCGTTCTGTTGGGATTGGCTCATGGTTTTCTCCTCGTGACCGGGTCAGCCCGCACTCGCGGGCGGACTGACCATGGGCTGCTCAGGCTTTGGATTTCGCCAGTGTTTGCAGGCGCGCCTCCAGGCTGCTGACGTCAAGTCCGGTGAAGTCGGCATCGTGAGACAGACGAACCCGCGGCGCCACGGCATCCGACAAGGCGCTACGCAGGCTTCCGAGAAAAGGACTGGAGGCAATCACCCATAGCCCGCTGTAGGCGCCATCGGCCAAACCGTCGTCCAGGCGCTCGGCCAGTTGGTGAGCAAAACGCTCGTGAAGCTTGTGCTTGAGCGACGTGCGGGGCTCCAACAGCGCGCCTGACGAGCTGTTGTCACTGCGATCGTGGCCTGGGCGGTCACGGCCCACCTCGTGGGCTTGTTGACGTCCCTCTGGAAAATCAATCGTCTCCAGCGCCACCAGGGGATCGCCCGAGCCGGCGCGGGAAAACAGGCGGGCCATGGAACCGTTGGCCACCAGAATCCATTCGTCTTGCATTGCATGCTCCTTGCTGGTGGGTCCAGACGCCCACCCAGCCCAGATCAAGACACGCGCCGTGCCCACTTGCATTGAGTAGGCTCAGTCCTTTGGCGAGACAGGCCTTTGCCATGCCCGCATAGCGACCCATGCGGATTGCGCAGCAGGCCATGGCGGGTGCACACTGGCGGCACTCAATCCAGGAGGCCACCATGTACCGCATCCTCATTGCCGTGGACGGCTCACCTCACACCGATCGCACCATAGAGGCCGTGGCCGATCTGGCCCGCACCCAGGCGAAGTTCGAAGTGGACCTGGTGCATGTGCTCGCCCCCATGTTGCTTGGCGACATGGCGCCCACGCTGGTGCAGCAGGTAAACGACAACCTGCGCACAGAACAGACCGTCTTGCTGGAAACCATGGCCGCATTAGCCCGCTCGCACGGCCTCACTGTGCGCCATACCCATGCCACGGTGGGCAATCCGGCGGTGGAGATCGCCAACATCGCCCGCGACAGTGGCGCTCATCAGATCGCCATGGGCACCCACGGACGTGGCGCCCTGGGCAGCCTGTTCATGGGCTCGGTGGCTCAGGCCGTGGTGCACCACGCTGGCGTGCCGGTTTTGCTGGTGAAGTGAATCACGCCGGGGCTCGACCTGCCAGTCGATCCGCCGCTTGATGAAACACCTCGATCACGAAATCGGCCACTACCCGTACGCGCTGCACCTCGATCGAATCGTTGTGCAGCACCAGATAGATGCGTTGTGCCAGCAGCCCTTCAGGGCCTTGCACGCGATGCAGACCTGGGGTGGCGTCGCCCAGGAAGCAAGGCAGATAGGCCTGCCCGAGCCCCGCTCGCACCGCCGCCACCTGTGCCTGTAAGCTGTTGAACCGCCACGTGGGTGAATGGCCCCGCGGGTGATTCAACGCGGCTTGCGCGATCGGTGTGTTCTCGCAATCGTGTGTCCAACCCAGCAAACCCGGCTGCATGGGCTCGATGCCCGAGGCGCCATAGACGGCGTGAGCCATCAGTCCGATGGCGCGCCCTTTGAAGTTGCCCGAGCTGGGCAGCGACAGCCGCACCGCCAGGTCCACCTCGCGGTCGCGCAATGGCGTGGTCTGTGCCCCTGCCTTCAGCTCCAGCGCCAGGTTGGGCTGCGCCTTGAGCAGGCGCGGCAGCGCGGGCAGCACGATGTGGGTGGCCAGGTTCTCGCTGGTGGCCAGTCGCACCACGCCCTTTGCGCCGAGCTGCGACAGCGGCAACAAGCGGGCTAGCGATGAAAACGCGTCGTCAATGGCCTCACATCGTGCCAGCAGGGCCCGTCCATCCCGAGTGAGCAAGTAGCCGGTGTGGGTGCGGGTGAACAAGGTGGTGCCGCAGTCGCGCTCCAGCGCCGCGATGCGCCGAGACAGGGTGGCTGGGCTGGTGCGCAATGCCTGTGCGGCCAGCGTCAGAGAACCGGCCCGCGCGGTGGCGATGAAGTGCTTGATGTTGTCCCAGTTCATGCGTTGCTCCCGTTGAGGGTTCTTCCTTCAACCACCCCTGGCCCAGGGTAGGGCGAAGGCCCCTTTTTTCATTCGTGAAAAGGCGCTTTTCGGTGCCTGTTCTACCCGCGCTCTGACCCCGCCGATAGCATCCCAACGCATTGAAAGTGGACAGGGAGAGAGCAGTGGAAACAGCGCTCAAGGCGCTTGTTGGCGTGGCCGCGCGGCCAGATGCCAGCGGGCAGGACGAGGCAAGACTGTCCGGTGGCGAGGCACCACTTGGCTGTGTGCCATCAGGAGGTTGGAAGTGAGCGGGCGCGTGGTCATCGCCGGGGCCGGTCCTACTGGGCTGGTGCTGGCGCTTTTGTTGCGCCACCGGCGTTTTGAGGTGCAGGTGTTTGAGGCCTCGGCTGAGGTGGACGAGCGTCCCCGGGCGGTGATGCTGCATGCCCGAGGTCTGGAGATACTGCATTCGCTCGATCTGAGCGACGACCTGTTGCGCAAGGGGTGGTGGCAGAGCGCCATTGCTTTTGACCGATCTGACGGGTTGCGGCTGGAGATGCGCTTTGCTGACCTGCCTTCGCGCTTTCCCGGTGTGCTCAATGTGCGCCAACCCGACATCGAGCGGACCCTGTTGACGGCGTTGCGAGAGGCGGGCGGTGTCGTGGTGCGCGGCGCAGTGCTCAGGCATTGTCGGCAGCTCGGCTCAGGGGTGCTGGTCGAGGTATCCCGCCCTGGCCGCTGCGACGTCTTGGAGGCCGACTGGGTGTTTGGTTGTGACGGTGCCCGTTCCACGGTTCGGGCGGCCCTGGGATCGGCCTTCGACGGTCACACCCTTGACCACCCCTACCTACTGGGCGAGGGCATGCCTTTTTCCCGTCCTTTGGCGGGCGACGTGAGCGCCATGCTCATCTCCGACCATGGTGTGATGTCGTGGTTGCCCTTTCCCGATGGTTCCGTGCGGGTGGCTGGTCCTGGGCGAGCCAGGCCGGTGGACCAGAGCGCCGAGCTGTCGATGCCCGATTTCCTGTGTGAGCAGGAGCGCCTGGTCGCAGACCCCGCGCTGCGCATTGTCGACGTACACCGGTGCGCGCACTACCGTGTCCATTCTCGGATCGCCAGCGTCTGGGGACGAGGGCGCGTCTGGATCGCAGGTGATGCTGCCCATGTGCACCCGCCTGCCGGTGGTCAGGCCCTCAACCTGGGGCTCGCAGATGCTCAGGCCCTTGCGATGCGGATAGCTGGCAAGGGCGGTCCCAGCTGGTCCAGCTACCAGTCCGAGCGTGCTGCCGTGGCCGAGGCCACTCTGGCGCAAGTGGCTGTTGGTCCTTTGATCGATGCCATTCGTGCCGCCCGAACCGATGCCGATCTTGAGCGCCTTCAGGCCACGCTGGACCTGATGGCCATTCGCTTCAGTCACCTGGCCACTGACTTTGCCGCCGCTGGGGCCGATCGCCTGGGCAGTGCCGATCCGCGTGTGCGCCACGCCGTCAGCGTGGGGCGTCGCCTGTATGGCACCAGGCCGCTGCTGCCTGTGGAGGGCTGCCCGGGATGGTGGCAACACCCGAACCTGCCTGACCGCATCGTGCAGGTCACGCCAGACCAGCACGTGCGCGCTATCGAAACCGCGGCTGTATCCGTGGGGGCGTTGTCTTGATACCCGACCTCTCCATCCTGGGCCTGGCCACAGCCTTGCCTGCATATCGACTCAGCCTGGACGAAGTGCTGGCCAAGCACCCGAACGAGACCGATCGGCTGCGCCAGGCTGGCTACACATCGGTGGCCATCGAACACCAGCGCACCGCCGGCGAGTTGGCGCTTCTGGCCGCTCAAGGTGTGCGCCGTTGGGCCGATGAGCGCGTGCGCTGGGTGATGCATGCCTCCATCCATGACCAGGGCATGGGCGTGTTCTGGAACCCGGCCACCGCGCTGCAGGCCGAGCTGGGGCTCCCTGGCGCCTTGCCATTGGCGCTGCGGCAGGGCTGCGATGGACTTCTGGTGGCGTTTGATCTGGCCGTGCGCCAGTTGCAAGCGAACCCAGGGCAGCGGGCCCTGCTCGTGGGCAGCGACCGCTTCGCCGGCACGGGTTTCTGCCGCGTCACGTCCGACTACGGCATCGTCTACGGCGATGGCGCGGCCGCGGTGGTGCTGGGCCAGGGGCCAGGGCTGGCCCGGGTGGTGGCCGTGCACACCGTCACCGATCCCGGGCTGGCCAGCTTGCACCACAACCCCGGCCCTGATGCGTTCGATGTGCGCGCCGCCAAGCGCCAGTTCCTGGCTGAGCACGGCCAGCACCGCCTGCGCAACGCGACGAGGGCCGCGCTCATGGCACTGAAGCAGCAGATGGTGGGCCACTTGCGCCCCCAGGCCCTGCGCCACGTGCTCGTGCCTCACCTGGGGCGCGATCTGCTTCGCGACAACTACTTCTCGGTGTTTGAAGGCGCCGAGCCGCTGTGCCCGGTGGATCTGGGCCTGTCTCTCGGCCACCTGGGCACCACGGACCAACTGGTGGCCTTGCACCACCTGATGGCGAGCGGTGCGGCGAAGCCGGGCGAGCAGGTCTTGCTCATTGGCGCGGGCGCGGGCTTCTCCTGGACTGCTGCTTTGCTTGAGTTGCAGGCACTCCCATCACCCGGCTGACCACATCTTTTTTACCCAGGCCATTGCGCCATTCAAGGACCACACCCATGCCAGACCATTCCGCCACTGTCCCTCTGCCGCGCCAGTCAAGGCCGTGGTACCAGCCGTTCATGGCGCTGCTCATCGTGGCGCTGGCGCCCATCGGGCAAATGGCCATCGACATCTTCGTGCCCTCGCTGCCGCTCATGGCCGCCGAGTTCGCCACCGACCGCCAGGTGGTGCAGTTGAGCGTCACGCTCTACCTCACGGCGTTTGCTTTGGGGCAACTGGTCTATGGCCCCTTGTCGGACAGCTGGGGGAGGCGCAACACCTTGATCGTGGGCCTGCTGGTGTTCCTGCTTGGCTCCGTCGTGTGCATCCTGGCGCCATCGATCGGCTGGTTCATCGCCGGGCGCGTGGTGCAGGGCGCCGGCATCACCGCCGCCTCGGTGCTCATGCGGGCCATCGCCACCGACTGTTTCCAGGGCCCGCGTCTCACCCAGGTGCTGACCTACATGGTCATTGGCTGGGGCATGGGGCCCATCGTCGCGCCGGTGATCGGTGCTTTTTTCCAGATGAGCCTGGGCTGGCGCTATTCGCTGGCCTTTCTGCTGGTGTATGGCACGGTGCTGCTGGCCATGGTGGCGCTGGTCATGAAAGAGAGCCATGCCAAGCCCGTGCCGTTCAGCCTCAGCCGGCTGGTGCAGGGCATCGGCACCATCTACGGCAACCGCCGCTTTGTCCTGATCTTTCTCGCCATGGGCTGTTGTTATGGCGCGCTGCTGGCGTTCAACCTGGTGGGCCCCTTCATCGTGCAAACCGTCATGGGCCATGGCCCCGCCGTGTTTGGCGCGGCGGCCCTGGCCATGGGCGCCATGTACTTCGGCGGTGTGTTTTCCAACCGCCTGATGCCGGCGTCGGTGTCGGTGCGCACGCGGTTTCGCGTGGCGTCCCAGGCGGCCTTGTGGGCGGCACTGGCGCAGGTGCTGCTGGCCTGGGTATTCGACGGGCAGCTCTGGGCCCTGGTGCTGCCATTCGCTTTCGTGGTGCTCTTCGGCGGCGTGATGTACCCCAACCTCATGGCCCAGGGCATGTCGGCCTTCCCGCAGATGGCGGGGCTGGCCAGTTCCTTGCTGGGCTTTTCCCTGATGGTGATCGCCGCCGCCATCATGGGGCTGTCTTCGCTGCTGCAGGTGCAGTCGCTGCTGCCGTTCGCGTTGATGACCCTGATGCTCATGGGCGCGGTCTTCTGGCTGGTGCGGCGGGTGGTCAATTGACGGCCGCGGCATTGGCTGCGGGCGATGGCGCCACCACGGCCCTGGCGCCGCATAGCCCGCTGGGGGCCCCCTTGCCACTGCGCCAGGCCCGCGCGGGCGGTCTGGTGGTGACGGCCCTGGGCCTGGGCTGCATGGGCATGTCCGAGTTCTATGGGCCCAGCACCGAGGCACAGGCACGTGAGGTCATGGAGGCGGCCCTGGCGTCGGGTGTGCGTTTTCTCGACACCGCCGATGTGTACGGCAACGGCCACAACGAGCGCCTGCTGGGGGCCTGCCTGCGCGAGCATCCCCGGCGCAGCGACCTGACGGTGGCCACCAAGGGGGGCATTGTTCGAGACCCCCAAGACGCCTCTCGGCGCGGCGTGGACAACTCGCCCGGCTACCTGAAGGACGCCGCCAGGCGATCACGAGACCGGCTGGGCACACCCATCGACCTGTACTACCTGCACCGCATCGCCGACGGCGGGCGGCGCATCGAGGACAGCATGCGCGCCATGGCCGATTTGCTGGCCGACGGCGTCATCGGTGCCGTTGGCCTTAGCGAGGCCGATGTGCCCACGATCTGCCGTGCCGACGTGGCCCTGCGCCAGCTCACCGGCGGGCGGCACGGCGTGGCCGCGGTGCAGAACGAGTTCTCGCTGTTGACCCGCACCGTGGAAACCCAGGGGGTGTTGCGCGCATGCGAGCGCCTGGGCATCTTGCTGGTGGCGTACAGCCCGATTTGCCGCGGCTTGCTGGCAGACCCAGGCCTAGACCCCGAGGCGCTGGCGCCAGATGACTTTCGCCGTGGCCTGCCGCGCTTTCAAGGCGACGCCCTGCAGCACAACCGACGCCTGGCCTCGCGCTTGCACGAACTGGCTTGCCAGTTGCAGGCCACGCCAGCGCAGTTGGCGCTGGCCTGGGTGCTGTCGCGGGGTCCCCATGTCGTGCCCATCGTTGGCATGCGCCAGGTGCGGCGCGTGCGCGAAAACGTGGCCGCCTGTGCCCTTGAGCTGCCGTTGCGGGTGCTGGGCGAGCTTGAGGATGCCTTTGCCCCAGGCACTGCGGCGGGCGGGCGTTACGCCGCTTCGGCCATGGCGGTCTATGGCTTGAGCGAATGAGCAAGGCGCGGCGCGGGGGCGGCACGCCGCTGGCCTGAAGCGCCATCTGGCCGGGGCGTGTGGGCCAGTCCTAACCGCGCGCCAGACAACACCAGGAGGAATCATGCAAACCTATATCGTGGTCGCCGACGCATTCACCCGATTCGCCGACAAGCCCACGCTTTGGCGCTACAGCGACATGCTCTCGGCGCTTCGCCAGGCCCACGCCAGTGACCTACGCGGCAAGCGCTTTGTGGCTGGCCAGGGCGTGGACGACCTGCAGATGGACCACCTCTACTGCCTAGCCTTGAGCAAGGGGCTGGACGCCGAGTTCAAGCACTGGCGGCAGTGGCGCAGCCGCCCGATGGTAGACATGGCCGCGTGCCACAAACACCGCGCCGAGAACGTGCTCATCACCGAGCCTCTTCGCTCAGAGACCGACACCTTCGTGTCCGACCTGGTGCTGCACGCCAGGAACGAACTGATGCAAGACCACCTCACCGGTGAGCACATCCAGGGCATGGTGCTGGCCGAAGCCTGCCGGCAGATGTTCCTGGCCGTCACCGAACTGCACTGCCTGCGCGATTTTTCGCCCGGCAAACGCTATTTCGTGATCAATGAGATGGCCATTCGGTACCTGGCCTTTGCCTTTCCCCTGCCTGCACAGGTGCGGTATCGGCAGCTGACTCAGGTACAAGGCCATGTCGACCGGCGTGCCATTGAGGCCGACATCGAGGTGTTGCAGTGTGATCAGGTGGCAGCATCCATGCGTGTGTCCTTTGTGGTGTTCGACGCCGGCCCGCTCGCCCTTCGCGAGGCCCAACTGGCGCGGATGGCGATAGAGAAGTGTCTGTCCCAGCTGGAGCAACCGGCCGATCTGCCCGCGTCGGAAGCTGACCTTGTGATTGCAGGTCCTTCATTTGCCGCGCGTCAGCCGGCTTGAGCGCGTCGGCCTGCGCCCAGGCGCCAACCCAAGCCCACCCAACTTCAGCAGACCCAATCCCCATGCCATCTCAGCGATTCGCCTTCTTCGATGTGGACGAGACACTCATCGGCCTCAAGAGCATGTTCAGCTTTCGTGCCCACTTTTTCCGGCAAACCCTCGGACAGGAACTAGGGCGCGTGGCAGAAGACGAAGCGCAGCGCAGTCTGCTGGACTTGCTGGCCCATGGGGCAAGTCGTCTGGACGTGAACCGCCACTTTTACCGCACGCTTCAGGGGTACAGCCACTCGGCGGTGTGCGCCAGCGCCCGAGATTGGTATGCCCAGCACCGGCAGACCCCTGGCTTCTTCGTGCAACCGGTGCTGGAGCGCCTTCGTGCCCACCAGGCCGATGGCGTCGGCGTGGCCCTGGTCTCTGGCTCTTGCGCCGAAATTCTGTTGCCCTTGGCACAAGACCTGGGCGTGGAGCACCTGCTGGTCACGCAACTGGATCTGTTGGGTGGCGTGATCACGGGGGAGGTTCTGGGCATGCCCGCCATTGGAGAGGGAAAGCGCCTGCTGGTGCAGCGCTTTCTGCAGCGCATGCGGATCGACCCAGTCAATTGCCTGGCCTACGGCGATCACCTGTCTGACCTGCCCATGCTGGAGCTGGTGGGTCACCCAGTGGTGGTGGTGCGCGACGATGACCTCGTGGCACTGGCCAGGTCGCGACGCTGGCCGCTTCTGCTGCCATGATCGCCGGCTTTCCGAGGCGCTCTGTCCCCTGCGCTACCAGAACCGCTGAGGGTATGTGTCACCATGCGCGCCCAAAACGCCCGTGGAGACAGAGAGGACATGCCCGACCAAGCCGCGACCGTGCCGCGCCTCGAGCCAGGAAGCATCGAGCGCACGCGGTTGCTCGCCCGGCTGGCGCAGGCCCGGCGCAAGACCTGCCTGCTGATCCTGGGCCCCGCTGGCAGCGGCAAGACCACCCTGGCGCTGCAGTGGCGCATGCAGGCCCTGGGTTATGGCCACGACGTGGCCTGGATGACGTCCATGCCCGGCGACGACGCGGCCGCGCTGATGGACGCCCTGTTCACCGCGCTCGACAGGGTAGACCCGCAAATCGCCCGTGAGGCGCACTTCATCTTCAACCGCGACAGCAGCATGCGCTCGCCCGAGGCCGTGGCCATCTCGCTGCTGCGGGGCATTCGCCAGCATGGTCGGCCCCTGTCCCTGGTGATCGACGACTGCCAGAACGCGGTCGACTCGCGCGCCCACGCCCTGCTGCAAACCTGGCTCGATTTCGCGCCGCCGCATTTCCAGCTGGTGCTGGTCTCGCGCAGCGTGCCGCCCCTGTCCTTTGCCCGCCTGCGCGACCAGGACGCGCTGCTGGAACTGGGCTACTCCGACCTGCGCTTCTCGCTGGACGAGGTGCAGGCCTTCGCGCGCAGCCGCCAGATTGGCGCCGACGAATCGGGCATGCGCCGCCTGGCCGACCTCACCGACGGCTGGGCCGCCGGCCTGCAGTTGGTGGCGCTGGACCTGCGCCGCCAGCCCGAGCGCCTGGGCCAAGTGGTGCCCGTGCAAAACCCGCACGACTTCACCGCCTACTTCAACCGCGAGGTGCTGGCGCAACTGGCGCTGGACGAGCTGGACGCCATGACCCGCCTGGCCGCCGCCCAAGGCTTCAACCAGGCGCTGGTGGTGCTGCTGGCGGGGGACGAGCTGGGCGCGAACCTGCTGGAGCGCATGCGCCGCGACCACCTGTTCCTGGTGCCCATGGACGGCATGGAGCGCCAGGGCTGGTACCGCTTTCACCCGCTGCTGCGCGACCTGCTGCTGGAGCGCCTGGGCCGCTGGCCGCAAGACGAGCGCCGCCAGACCCACCTGCTGCTGTGCGAGTGGTTTGGCCGGCGCAAGCAGTTGCGCGAGGCGGTGCGCCACGGCGTGGCCGCGGGCGACCTGGAGCGCGCCGCCGGCTGGCTTGACCGCTGGGCGCGCGAGCACTTCCTGAACGGCGACCTGCAGCGCCTGGTGCGTTCGGTGAGCGAACTGCCGCGCGACCTGCTGCGCCAGCGCCCCAGCCTGCTGCTCTGGGTGGGCTGGACGCAGCTGTGTTACCGCCGCTTTGCCGAGTGCCACGCCACCGTGAACACCTTGCGCGAGCAGTGCCGCGACGGCGACGCCGAGGCCATGGCCCATTGGGTGCTGCTGGCCTTCTCGCTGGCGCTGCAAGAGGACGACATCGCCACCGCCCGGCAGTTGCTGAGTGCCATGCACGCCCTGCGCGCCAATGGCGACGCGGTGCTGGTGGGTGGGCGGCGCAACCTGCTGGGCTGGATGCACATTCACCTGGGCGAGTTCGAGCAGGCCCGCTCGCTGCTGGCCGGCCCGCCGCCGCTGCGGGAAGACGGCACGCCCCTGCTCGATTCGGCCTTTGGGGCGCTGATGAGCCGCGCGCTCATGGGCCTGGCCTGGCTGCACGACGGCGACGCGCGCCACGCCGAGCCGGTGCTGCGCGATGCCCTGGCCAGCGCCGACCGCGAGCTGGGCCCCTATTGCGAGCCGGCCAGCAACGCCGCGGGGCTGCTCACCGAGGTGCTGTACGAATCGAACGACCTGGCGGCCTTGCGGCAGTTGCTGGACGACCGGCACGACGCCATCGAGCGCGTGGGCCTGCCGGACGCGGTCATCACCGCCGCCGTCAGCCGTGCGCGGCTGTACCGATCGGAAGGGCAGTGGCGCGAATCGCTCGAAGGCCTGGAGCGGCTGGAGGAACACGCCCAGCGCCGCGGGCTTGACCGCGCGCGCGCCTTTGCCCTGTACGAGCGCCTGCGCACCGCCCTGGCCATGGGGGACGACGCCCTGGGCCAGGCCTCCCTTCAAGCCCTGGAAACCCTGGCGCAACAACACGCCGACCAGGCCCTGCCCACCAGCCGGCGCATTGGGGTGCTGGCCCGCGTGGCGCGCGCCTTGCACGAGATGCACCAGCGCCGCGACCGCGAGGCATTGGCCGTGCTGACCCCGCTGAGCGAAGCGGCCCCGGCCGATGCGGGCGGCCCCTGGCTGCTGCGGCGCGACTTTGGCGTGGCCCAGGCGCTGCGCGCCATGGTGCTGGCCCGCCTGGGCCGGCACGACGAGGCCCTGGCCGTGGTGCCCCAAGTGCTGGCGCTGGCGCAGCAACTGGGCTTGCTGCGCCGCCTGATCGACATGGGCCCCGAGTGGCTGGCCCTGGTGGCCCGCTGGGTGGCCAGCGCGGGCGAGGCCGACCCCGCGCTGCTGTTCTACGCCGAGCACCTGCAGGCCCATGCCGGGCGCGACCAACCCATGGCGAGTGCGCCGGCGGTGCCGCTGAGCGAGGCCTTGAGCGAGCGCGAGCGCGACATCCTGCGCGCGCTGTCGCAGGCCATGTCGAACAAGCGGGTGGCCCAGGTGCTGGGCGTGTCGCCCGAAACCGTGAAGTGGCACCTGAAGAACGTGTACGGCAAGCTGGGCGTGTCGGGCCGCGACGAGGCCGTGGCCCGCGCGCGCGACCTGGGCCTGATCGCACCACCCAGCGCCTGAGCGTGAGGGTGAGCCTGGGGCAGGGTGGGTGGCTCGGGGAAACCCTAGCCACCCGATCCGGGGGGGCGCCGCGCCGGGGGGCTTGTTGATGATGGGGGCACACAGGCGATGAGAGCGACCTGTGTCCACGATTCACACAGGAGACAAGCATGTTCAACCGCCTTTCGCGCCCGGCCCGCGTGGCCGCCACCGTTCTGTCTGCCGCCGCCGCCCTGGGCGCTGGCAGCGCCACCGCCAAAGACCTCACCATCTCCGCCTCGCTGCCCAAGGTGCACTTCTGGGTGGGCGGCCACATGGACCCGTTTGCCAACCAGATCGAGGCCAACACCGGCATCAAGTTCAAGCGCTTCTACGCGGGCGAGCTGGTGGCCGTGGGCCGCGAGCTCGATGCCCTGAAAGGCGGCACCATCGACGTGGCCGCGCCGCTGCTGGCCCCGTACCACGAAGGCCGCTTCGCCCTGTCGGACGTGACGCAGCTCCCCACCTACAACACCAGCGCGGTCTCCATCACCAAGGCCTTTCAGAAGCTGCTGGACTCGCCGGTGAAGGTGAAGGGCGACAAGACCTTCTACCAATACGAAATCGCTGACAAGGGCATTCGCGTCTGGCCGCTGGGCGCCACGGCGGCCTATGCGCTGTCCACCACCGGCAAGGTCCTGCAGAACCCGGCCGACATGAAGGGCCTGCCCCTGCGCGCGGGCTCGGCCATGCACACCATCGCCCTGCAGCAGATGGGCGCCACGCCCGTGACGATGCCGGCCTCGCAGGCCTATGAGGCGCTGTCGCGCGGCACGGTGAACGGCCTGGTGCTGTCGGTGGGCGACTGGAAGTCGTATTCCTTCCAAGACCTGATGAAGTACACCATCACCGGCGTGGCCATCGGCCACTGGGAGAGCTACCTGGCGGTGGAAGAGGGCATGTGGAACAAGCTCTCGGCCGACGAGCGCCAGAAGTGGGACCGCATCGCCCGCGACGTGGCCATGAAGAACGCCGAAGGCATCGACAAGCAAGACGTGGAAGTGCGCGACGCCGCCGAGAAGAAGGGCAGCAAGTTCGTGGACATCAACACCTTGTCGAAGGACATGCAAGCCCACATCGCCAAGGCCTCCACCGCCACCTGGGTGCAGTGGATCGAGCAGACCGAGAAGAAGGGCCACCCGGCCAAGGCCACCGCCAAGCTGTGGGCCCAGCTCATCCAGGCCGAGGGCGGCAAGGTGCCCGAGGGCGTGGCCGAGTACCTGGCGCGCTGATCCCCGGCCGCCTCGCGCACGGCCCCGGCGGGCACTGTGCCCGCCACCCACCGCTCAAGTGCCTGTGGCCTTGAGCGGGCGGGCAGGGCTGCGCCTCTTCCTTCCCCAACCCCCCTTTCGCCATGTCACAAACCGCCATTCTGTGGTTCGTGGGCGCCTGGTTCACGGTCTTCCTGATCCTGGGCCAGAACGTCTCGACCGTGCTGCTGGGCTCGGGCATCGTGGGCATCGTGCTGTGGATCGGACCGCGCGTGTTCGACGGCATCATCGGCCCCGACATCTTCTACACCGCCTCGATCTACTCGCTCTCCATCATCCCGCTCTACCTGGTGATGGCGCAGCTGCTGCTGCGCGGAGGCGTGATCGTGGACCTGTTCCGCGTGGCGCACCGCCTCTCGGGCTACAAGCGCTTTCCCCTGGGCGTGGCCACCATCCTCACCGGCGGCCTGCTGGGCGCAGTGTGCGGCTCGGGCTCGGCCAGCGCCGCGGCCCTGGCCACGCTGGCCGCGCCTGAGCTGGAGCGCGTGGGCTACACGCGGCGCTACGCCATCGGGCTGGCGGCGGTGTCGGGCTCGCTCTCGGCGGTGATCCCGCCCAGCCTCATCGTCATCATCTACGGCTCCATCACCATGGTGCCCATCGGCCATCTGTTCATCGGCCTGCTGGGCCCGGGGCTGATCTGCATGCTGGTCTACATCGTCTGCATGGTGTTCTACGCCGAGACCAAGCCCGGCGCGGTGGACGGCGTGAAGGTAGACGAACACGAAGACCCCGCCCTGTTCCGCCGCAGCGTCAACGCCTTTGTGTTTGTGCTGGTGCTCATGGGCGTGGTGTTTGGCGGCATCTACGGCGGCATCATCACCGTGGGCGAGGCCGGTGCCATCGGCGCCTTCACCGCCCTGGTGGGCATGGTGGCCATGGGCCGCGTCACGCTCAAAGACATTGGCCTGTCGATGGCCGATTCGGTGAAGGTGACCGGCATGCTCATGATGCTGGTGATCGGCGCGCAGATCATGGCCCGCTTCCTGGCCTTCTCGCGCGTGCCCCGCGAACTGGTGGCCCTGCTGGAGCCCTGGCTGGACCAGCCCATGCTGCTGGTGGCGCTGATGATGGTGCTGTTCTTCTTCGCCGGCATGATCCTAGAGTCGGCCGCCATCATCGTGCTGGTGGTGCCCATCGTGTTGCCGCTGCTGCAGGCCGCGCAGGTGGACCTGCTGTGGTTCGGCGTGGTGGCCTCTTTCATGATTTCGCTGGGCCTGCTCACGCCACCCGTGGGCTTGTCGGTCTACGCGGCGGCCAGTGCGGCGCGTTTCCCGGTGGGTGAGGTGTTCCGCCCCGCCACCGTGTTCGCCGTGGCCGCCGGCCTCATCGTCACCGCGCTGATGATGATGTTCCCCGCCCTGGTCACCTGGCTGCCCAGCCACATTGGTTGAAGGAGAACCCACATGTCTTTCTGGAAAACCATTGACCGCATCGAAGGCGGCATGGCCTCGGTGGGGGCCGGCCTGTGCCTGATGGCCATGATCGTCATCACCGTGCTCAGCGTGATCGGGCGCTACATCCTGCAGCAAGACCTGATTCCAGGCGCGTACAACCTGATTGAGCGCGTCACGTTTCCGCTCATCGTGTTCTGGGCCGTGCCCCTGGCCCACCGCCAGGGCACCTTCCCGCGCTTTGACATGGTGATCAACAGCTTCTCGCCGGCCACGCGCCGCTGGGTGAGCGCCGTGGTGCTGCTGGTGGAGCTGGTGGTTTATGCGGTGGTCATGTGGTACGTGCTGCGCTTCACCTGGACCAGCATCGAGAACGACCGCACCATGCAGATCGGCACCGACTTCTGGCCTATCTGGCCGATTCTGGTGATGCTGCCCCTGGCCTTCGCGCTCATGATGCTGGAGATGTGCCGCCTGGTCTGGGACGAGATCAGCGGCGCCTCGCTGCAGCGCGCCAAGGCCGAGAGCGACAACGTCAACGCCGCCTTCTGACATGGCCCAGGCCACTGCCCCTGCCACCCAGCCACCGCGCGTGGTGCTGGTCACCGGCGCCTCCAGCGGCGTGGGCGCGGCGGTGGCCCGCCAGCTCGCCGCGGAAGGTGCCTGCGTGGCCATCAACTACCGGCGCGACCGCGAGCTGGCCGAGGCCGTGGCCCGCGACTGCCGCGCGCTCGGCGGCCAGGCCCTGGTGCTGGCCGGCGACGTGGCCATCGAGGCCGACGCCGAGGCCCTGGTGCGCGATACCGTGGCCCACTGGGGCCGGCTGGATGGCCTGGTGAACAGCGCGGGCGTCACGCAGTTCGTGCCCATGCAGGCGCTTGACGCCCTCAACGCCGCCGACTTCCAGCGCCTCTACGGCGTGAACGCCGTGGGCGCGTTTCAGGTGTGTCGCGCCGCGGCCCGGCGCATGGGGCAGGGCGGGGCCATCGTCAACATCTCGTCGGTGGCGGCGCAGACCGGCAGCGGCAGCTCGCTGCCCTACGTGATGTCCAAGGCCGCGCTCAACGCCATGACCTTGGGCCTGGCCCGTGCGCTGGCCCCGCGCATTCGCGTGAACGCCGTGCTGCCCGGCATGGTGGAAGGCCGCTGGATGCGCGACGGCCTGGGCGAGGCCGCCTACCAACAGGTCAAGGCCGCCTACGCCCACACCGCCGCGCTCGGGCGCATCGCCACGCCAGAGGACATTGCCGATGCCGTGTGCTGGCTGCTGCGTCCTGGTTCGGCCGTCACCGGCCAGCTCATGGTGGTGGACGCCGGTTTCCTGCTGGGCAAGCTGCCCTCGGCGACCGGCCCTTCTTCCGATTCCCCAGCCCGCCCATGACCACGCTCGCCCCTTCCCCGACCGCTGCCACGCCAGCCTTTGACCCGGCCGTGCTGGAGGCCTTCGCCCGCGAGCACATCGCCGGCCTGCAAGGCCCCATGCGCCTGCAGGCCATTGGCGGCGGCCAGTCCAACCCCACCTTCTTTGTCGATTTCGATAACCGCCACCTGGTGCTGCGCAAGAAGCCCGGCGGCGAGGTGCTGCCATCGGCCCACGCGGTGGACCGCGAGTACCGCGTGATGAAGGCCCTGGCCGCCAGCGCCTTGCCGGTGCCGCCCACCGTGCTGTACCACGAGGGGCCCGAGGTGGTGGGCACGCCCTTCTACCTGATGGAGCGCGTGCCCGGGCGCGTGTTCGGCGACAACAGCCTGCCCGGCATGGCCCCCGCCGAGCGCCGCGCCATCTACCTGGCCATGGCCGACACCCTGGCCACCCTGCATTCCCTCGACTGGGCCGCGCTGCGCCTGGGCGATTTTGGCAAGCCGGGCCAGTTCTTCCAGCGCCAGTTGCGCCGCTGGCAGCAGCAGTGGGCCTTGTCCAAAACCCGCGAGAACCCCGCCATCGACGAGCTGCAGGCCTGGCTGGCCGAGCACCTGCCCCACGACGACGAGACCACGCTCACCCACGGCGACTTCAAGCTCAACAACCTGCTCTTTCACCCCACCGAACCGCGCGTGGTGGCCGTGCTGGACTGGGAACTCTCCACCCTGGGCCACCCGCTGGCCGACGTGGCCTTCAACACCGTGGCCTGGCGCACCCTGCCGGCCGAGTTCGGCGGCATTCGCGGGCTTGACCTCGCGGCGCTGGGCATCCCCACCGAGCACGAGTACCTCGCGCACTACTACCGCCGCGCCGGGCGAGGTGCTGCGCAGCAGGCCCGGCCCTTCCATTGGGCCTTTGCGCTGATGCGCTGGGCCGTCATCTTCGAGGGCATCGCCGCCCGCGCCGCGCGCGGCAACGCCGTGGCCGACAACGCCGCCGAGGTGGGCCAGCTCAGCCTGGTGCTGGCCCAGCGCGGGCTGGAGGCCCTGCGCACCCCCGTGCCCCTTTTGTGAGCCACCCGAGAGACCGCCATGCAATTCCAGTTCAGCGACGACAACCTGCAGATGCAGCGCACCCTGCGCCAGTTCATGGACCGCCACGTGCTGCCGCAGAACGCCGAGTACGAGCGCCTGGCCGCCTCTGGCGTGTACCCGAGTGCAGTGATCGAGCCGCTCAAAGACCTTGCCCGTGAGGCCGGCCTGTGGAACCTGTTCCTGCCCGGCCTGAAAGACGACGAGCCCGGCACCCGCCTGAGCAACATGGACTACGCGCCGCTGGCCGAGATCATGGGCCGCCTGCCCTGGGCGGCCGAGGTGTTCAACTGCAACGCGCCCGACACCGGCAACATGGAGCTGCTGCACCTGTTCGCCACGCCCGAGCAGCGCGAGCGCTGGCTCAAGCCCCTGCTGGCGGGCACCATGCGCTCGTGCTTCGCCATGACCGAGCCCGACGTGGCCTCGTCAGACGCCACCAACATCCAGACCAGCATTCGCCGCGACGGCGATGAGTACGTGATCAATGGCCGCAAGTGGTTCACCACCGGCGCCATCCACCCGCTGTGCCGCTTCGCCATCGTCATGGGTGTGAGCGACGACAGCCCCGACGCCCCGCGCCACGCCCGCCATTCGATGGTGATCGTGCCGATGGACACGCCCGGTTTCCAGGTGGTGCGCAACGTGCCGATCATGCACCACCATGCCCCCGAAGGGCATTGCGAAGTCACCTTCACCAACGTGCGCGTGCCGCGCAGCCATCTGCTGGGCGAGGAGGGCGCCGGCTTCGCGCTGGCCCAGGCCCGCCTGGGCCCGGGCCGGGTGCACCACTGCATGCGCACCATCGGCCAGTGCGAGCTGGCCATGGAGCTGATGTGCGAGCGCGCCATCACCCGCCGCGCCTTTGGCAAGCACCTGAGCGAGTTCTCCAACGTACAAGACTGGATCGCTTACTCGCGCGTGGAGATCGACCAGGCCCGCCTGCTGGTGCTGCAGGCCGCCTGGAAGATGGACACCTTCGGCAACAAGTCGGCGCACGTGGACGTGTCGGCCATCAAGCTGGTGGCCGCGCAGTTGCAGACCCGCGTGGTGGACCGCGCCATGCAGGTGTTTGGCGCCATGGGCATCACGCCCGACACGCCGCTGAGCTACCTGTGGTCGTGGGGCCGCGCCATGCGCTTCTTTGACGGCCCCGACGAGGTGCACCTGCGCACCCTGGCGCGGGTGGAACTGGCCAAGGCGCGCGAGAACCTGGGCGCCACCGCGCCGTATTACAACGTGCACTGAACACCCCCCATCACCCGAGAGCAGAAAGGTTCTTCCATGGCTTACCCCGACCACCCCGGTGAATCCGCTGACGTGCTGCTGGCCTGGCGCGCCAACGGCGTGGCCCACCTCCGCTTCAACCGGCCCAAGGCGCTGAACGCCATCGACGTGGCCATGGCCCGGGCCTTTCACGAGGCCTGCCGCGCCATTGCCGCCGACGAGCTGGTGCGCGCCGTGTGCCTCAGCGGCGAAGGCCGCGCCTTCATGGCCGGTGGCGACCTGGCCGCCATGCGCGAAGACCCGCAAGGCGTGGCGCAGCAGCTCATTGACGGCATGCACGGCGGCCTGCGCCTGCTGGCGCAACTGAAAGCGCCGGTGGTGGCCAGCGTGCACGGTGCCGTGGCCGGTGGCGGCCTGGGCGTGGCGCTGGGTTGCGACCTGGTCATCGCCGCCGAGGGCACGAAATTCGGCATCGCCTACCCCGGCATTGGCGCCAGTTGCGACTGCTCCACCTCGTGGGGCCTGCCGCGCATCGTGGGCGTGCGCAAGGCCATGGAACTGGCCTTCCTGGGCGAGAACTTCGACGCCGCGCAGGCCTTGGACCTGGGCATCGTCAACCGCGTGGTGCCCGCGGCCGAACTGGCCAGCGCCACCGAGGCCCTGGTGCAGCGCCTGGCCCAAGGCCCCACCCAGGCCTACGGCCACCTCAAGCGCCTGCTGCGCGCCTCGCTGCAAAACGACCTGAACACCCACCTCGACGCCGAGGCCGCGGGCTTTCGCGACTGCGCCGGCACGCAAGACTTCCGCGAAGGCGTGGCCGCCTTCTTCGACAAGCGCCCCCCGGTGTTCCAGGGCCGCTGACCGCCGGCCCCAGTTTCTTGTTTTTGGAGTGCAGACCATGAGAACCCGTGTCACCGAACTGCTGGGCACCCGCTACCCCATCGTCCAGGGCGGCATGCAATGGGTGGGCACGGCCGAGCTGGCCAGCGCCGTCTCCAACGCGGGCGGCCTGGGCATCCTCACCGCGCTCACCCAGCCCACGCCCGAGGCGCTGGCGCGCGAGATCGACCGCTGCCGCGGCCTCACCGACCAGCCCTTCGGCGTGAACCTCACCATCCTGCCCACGGTGAACCCGCCGCCTTACGCCGAGTTCGTGGACGTGGTGATCGACAAGGGCGTGAAGGTGCTGGAGACCGCCGGCCAGAGCCCCAAGGCCTTTGTGGAAACCCTCAAGCGCCACGGCGTGCGCATCGTGCACAAGTGCACCAGCGTGCGCCACGCCCTCTCGGCCGAGCGCATCGGCGTGGACGCCATCAGCATCGACGGCTTCGAGTGCGCCGGCCACCCCGGCGAAGACGACGTGCCCGGCCTGGTGCTCATCCCCCTGGCCACGCGCGCGCTGCGCATTCCGGTGATCGCCTCGGGCGGCATCGCCACCGGGCGCGGCATGGCCGCTGCTTTCGCGCTGGGGGCCGAGGGCATCAACATGGGCACGCGCTTCTGCGCCACGGTGGAGGCGCCCATTCACGAGCACATCAAGCAGGCCCTGGTGAACGCCAGCGAGCGCGACACCAACCTCATCTTCCGCACCCTGCACAACACCGGCCGCGTGCTGAAGAACGCCGTGTCCGACGAGGTGGTGGCCACCGAGCGCCGCCCCGGCGGCTGCGCGTTCGCCGACATCCAGCCTCTGGTCAGCGGCCAGCGCGGCCGCCAGGCCCTGAGCAGCGGTGATGTGAACGCCGGCCTGGTGTGGGCCGGCCAGGTGGTGGGCCTGATCGACGACATCCCCACCTGCCAAGAACTCATCCAACGCGTGGTGGCCGAGTGCCGCGAGGCCCTGACCATGGCCAGCGCCCTGGCCGGTGCCCCCGACGCCCTGGCCGAGGTTTGACCATGACGACCACCCCACCCACCCCAGCCAAGCACCTGCCCACCCGCCTGGAGAGCCACTTCGGCGACCGCGTGGTGCGCTGTTTCCACCCCCGCCCGGCCGACCTGAACGCCATGTGGCGCCCGCACGCGCGCCGCCACCCCACCAAGGAAGCCGTGGTCAGCGGCGACGAGCGCCTGAGCTGGGGCCAGCTGGAAGACCAGGCCCTGCGCGCGGCCAATGGCCTGCGCTCGCTCGGTGTGGGCAAGGGCGACCGCGTGGCCCTGCTCATGGGCAACCACAGCCAGTTCATCGTGGCCTTCTTCGCGGCCCAGGCGCTGGGCGCGGTGATCGTGCCCCTGAGCACCCGCGACCAGACCCCGGGGCTCACCTACATCCTGGCCCACAGCGGCGCCAAGGTGCTCATTTCCGACCCCGACCTGCAAGAGCGCTGGCCCCTGCCGACCGACGTGCCCGAGCTGCGCCACCGCCTGCTGGCTGGCGTGCCGGCCACGCACCCGCAGGCCTTCGCCGCCCTGCAGTCGCACGCGCCCTTGCCCGAGCTGGAACCGGTGGCCGAGGAAGACCTGGCCCTCATCATGTACACCTCGGGCACCACCGGCTTCCCCAAGGGGGCCATGCTCACCCACCTGAACGTGGTGCACTCGGTGATGCACTACCAGCAGGCCCTGGGCCTGGACGAGAACGTGCGCGGCGCGGTGGTGGTGCCGCTGAGCCACGTGACCGGCCTGGTGGCCCTGGGCCTGGGCGGCACGCTCATCGTGGCCGCCGCCTTCAAGGCCCCTGACTTCCTGCGCCTGGCCGCGCGCGAGCGCATGAGCTACACCATCCTGGTGCCGGCCATGATCAGCCTGTGCCTGCTGCAAGACGACTTCGCCCAGCACGACCTCAGCGCCTGGACGGCCTGCGGCTTCGGTGGCGCGCCCATGCCCCCGGCCACGATCGACCGCCTGGGCCAGCAACTGCCGGGGCTGCGCCTCTCGAACTGCTACGGCGCCACCGAAACCACCTCGCCCACCACCGTGATGCCGGCCGCGCTCACCCGCGACCACCTCGACAGCGTGGGCCTGCCACTGCCGTGTGCCGAAGTGGCCGTGATGGACGACGAAGGCCGCGAAGTGCCGCGCGGCGAGATCGGCGAGCTGTGGCTCAAGGGCCCCATGGTGGTGAAGGGCTACTGGAACAACCCCCAGGCCACGGCCGAGAACATCATCGGCGGCCACTGGCGAAGCGGCGACGTGGGCCGCATGGACGAACACGGCTTCGTGTACGTGATGGACCGCCGCAAAGACATGCTCAACCGTGGCGGCTACAAGATCTTCAGCGTCGAAGTGGAGAACACCCTGTGCCAGCACGCCGACGTGCTGGAGGCCGCCGTGGTGGCCAAGCCCTGCGCGGTGCTGGGCGAGCGCGTGCACGTGTTCGTGCACCCGCGCGAAGGCCGCCAGATCGACACCGCCGCGCTGCGCGCCTTCTGCGCCGAGCGCCTGTCCGACTACAAAGTGCCCGAGAGCTTCACCGTGAGCGCCGCCCCCCTGCCGCGCAACGCCAACGGCAAGCTGCTCAAGCGCGACATGCGCGAGCAACTGCTGCGCGAACTCGCCACCACCGCCTGACCCGCCCCACAGGAGCCCCGCCATGACCGACGCCGTTCTTTCGTCCGTGCTGGAACGCCCCGAGCCCGGCATCGCCGTGCTGCGCCTGAACCGGCCCGACCGCCTCAACGCCCTGGAAGTGCCGGGCGTGCGCCTGATCCACGCCCAGCTCGACGAAGTGGCGCGTGACAACAGCGTGCGCGTGCTTATCGTCACCGGCGAAGGCAAAGGCTTCTGCGCCGGCCTTGACCTGAAGGCCATGCAAGAAGGCGGGGCGGCCACGCGCAGCGTGCGCGAACACGACGAACTGCAAACCCTTTTTGCCAACCTGGCGCTGCGCCTGCGCTCGCTGGAGCCGGCCGTCATCGCCGCCGTGAACGGCGTGGCCGTGGGCGCCGGCATGGCCATGACCCTGGCCGCCGACATCCGCCTGGCGGCCAGCACCGCGTCGTTTCACATTGGTGCGGTGAAGATCGGCATCACCGCCGGCGAGTGCGGCATCAGCTACCACCTGCCGCGCCTGGTGGGGGCGTCACGCGCGTTTGAACTGATGCTCACCGGCCGCCCCGTGGCCGCCGACGAGGCCCTGCGCATCGGCCTGGTGGCCGACTTGGTGGAACCGGCGCAACTGATGGACCGCGCCTTCGCCTGCGCCCACCAGATCCTGGGCAACAGCCCCTACGCCACCCGCCACACCAAGCGCCTGATGTGGGCCAACCTCGACGCCCCCAGCCTGCAAGCCGCCATCGAACTGGAAAACCACGCCCAGGTGCTCGGCCTCATGACCGAAGACTTCCACGAGGCCACCAGCGCGTTTGCGCAAAAGAGGAAGCCGGTGTTCACGGGGAGGTGAGGGGATGGGCGCGTCAGCCAGTTCAGCGGGCCATGCCCAACTTGTTGGCTTCCGCTTCCTGCTCCAGGTACACCCAGTCGACGATGTCGTCACTGGGCACGTAGCCCGAGACCAGCTCCTGAACGATCACGCGCATCACGCCCACATCGTTCACGTTCAGCGCGATTTCCAGGGCTTTCAGCTTCGCTTCAAGCTCTTCCCACGGCAGGAACTCCTCGTGGGCCTTCATGATGCGCGGGTGCCGTGTGGGCTGCGGGTTGTCGCCAATGAGCAGCTCCTCGTACAGCTTCTCGCCTGGCCGCAGTCCGGTGATCTGAATCTCGATCTGGCCCCAGGGGCGCTCGGGCGTGCGCACCTGCAGGCCGGTGAGCTGCACCATGCGGTGGGCCAGGTCAATGATGCGCACCGGTTCACCCATGTCCAGCACGAAAACATCGCCTCCCTGGGCCATGGCGCCGGCCTGGATCACCAGTTGCGCCGCTTCCGGGATGGTCATGAAGTAGCGCGTGATGTCGGGGTGGGTCAGGGTGATGGGGCCCCCCGACGCAATCTGCTGGCGGAACAGGGGCACCACCGAGCCGCTGGAGCCCAGCACATTGCCGAAGCGCACCATTGAGAACGTGGTGCCCGGGGAGTGGGTGGCCATGGCCTGCAGCACCAGTTCGGCCAGCCGCTTGCTGGCGCCCATGATGTTGGTGGGGCGAACCGCCTTGTCCGTGCTGATCAGCACAAAGTGGCGCACGCCAGCGGCCTGGGCCGCGCGCGCCGTGTTCCATGTGCCCCAGACATTGTTGCGCAAGCCCTCCACCGGGTTGTGTTCCACCAGGGGCACGTGTTTGTACGCGGCGGCGTGGTAGAGCGTGTGCGGGCGCCAGGCTTGCAGAATTTCGCTCATCCGCGCTTTGTTCTGAACCGAGGCGAGCAGCGGAATGATCGCTGTGCGGTCGCCGGCCTGTGCTGTCAACTCTTGATGAATCTGGTACAGCGCGTATTCGCTGTGCTCCACCAGCAGCAGCGTGGTGGGTTCGCAGGCCAGTATCTGGCGGCAGAGCTCGCTGCCAATGCTGCCACCGGCCCCCGTCACCGCCACCACTCGCCCTGTTATGAGCAGGCGCAGCAGTTCCACGTCAGGCGCCACGGGCGCGCGTCCCAGCAGGTCTTCAATGTCAAGCTCACGCAGGTCACTGAACTGGGCACGGCCCGCCGCCAAGTCGGCCATGGCAGGCAGCGTGCGCACGTGCACCGGCAGTGGCCGTAGCCGCTCCACGATGCGCAAGCGCTCTTGACGGGCAGCCGAGGGAATGGCCAGCAGCACATCGGTGACACCTTCGTCCCGGATGAGTTGCTCCAGGTCTTGCGGGCGGTGCACCCGACGCCCGTCCAGGTGGTTGTTCTGCAGGGCGGGGTTGTCGTCGATGAAACCGATCAGGCGCTGCTCATTGCTGCGGGCCAGTGCCGCCGCCAGTTGGCGCCCTGAGGTGCCCGCGCCATAGATCAGTACGCCAGGCAAGGTCTTGCGGTGCAGCATGGTGCGGTACAGCCCGCCCAGCCAGTAGCGCACCGCCACTCGGCTCAGGCCGATGAACGCCCCCAGCAGCAGGGGCTGCACGATGCCCACCGAGCGCGGGACACCGGGGACACTGATCACCGTGAACACCGTGGCGAAGAACAGGCCATAGACGGCCATGGCCTGAGCCAAGCTCATCATGGCGTTCCACCCCGCGTAGCGGAAGATGGCACGGTACAAGCCAAAACGGATGAACACCGGCAGGGCCAGCACGATGGCCCCGGCCACCGCCCACCAGTGCGCGGGCTCCAGGCGCACCCATTGTTCAAGCCGCAGGCACAGCGCCAGCCACACGGTGAACACGCACAACGCCGCGTCAACCGCCAGTGCGATCAGGCGCTTGGCGGGGCGGGGAATGTCCAGCAGCACATGGGCCGCCAGTGAATTCGGATGCTGTTCGTTCATGTCAGTGCGCCACCCCATCGCTGCGCATCACCTTCAAGGCCGTGAGCCAGAGGATGCGCACGTCAAACGCCAGCGATTGGCGGCGAAGGTACTCGGCATCCAGGGCGACTTTCTGTGGGATCGGCAGCTCGTCCCGGCCATTCACCTGGGCCCAGCCCGTCAGCCCGGGCACCAGTTCGTGCACTCCCGCCTCGGTGCGCAGGGCGATTAGGTCGTCTTGGTTGAACAAGGCGGGGCGCGGGCCCACGAAACTCATGTCGCCTTTCAGGATGCACCACAACTGCGGCAACTCGTCCAGGCTGCTCTTGCGCAGGAAGGAACCGATGGGCGTGAGCCACTGGGCCGGGTTCTGCAGCAAGTGCGTGGCCACTGCTGGCGTGTCGGTGCGCATGCTGCGGAACTTGGGCATCTTGAACAGGCGGTTGTGTCGGCCCACGCGGTCGCTCCAGTAGAGCGCCGGGCCGGGCGAGGTGAGGCGCACGGCCAGGGCGACCAAGGCAATGGGCAGCAGCAGCACCGCGGTGGCCACCAGCGCCAGCAGCAGGTCCAGAGCGCGTTTGAGGCTCATGGCTGAAAGCCCTCCGCTGCGCGACGCAGGCCCTCGTCCACCGAGACCGGCGGCGCCCAGCCCAGCGTGTCTCGCGTGTGATCGATGTTCACCTGCAGGCTGCCCATCAGCCGTTGCGCCATGTCACCCTTGCCCAGCAGTCGAGCACCGGCCCACAGCAGACCCGTGGGCACGGGCAACAGGCGGGCGGGGTGGCCCATCGCCTGCCCCAGACGGCGCAACAGGTCGGCCGTGGACAGGTCTTCGCCATCGCTCACCAGAAAGGTCTGGTTCGCCGCGGCAGGGTGGTCAAGGCAGGTGATCAGCAGGTCCACAAGGTTGTCGAGGGCAACGAGGCTGCGGCGATTGTCGGTGACGCAGGCCAGGGGAAGGGGAAGGTGCCGGTGCAGGGCCCGCATGAGGCTTCGCATGTTGCCGGGTGCCTGGGGGCCGTACACCAGTGGCGGCCTGACGATGGTCCATTCCATGGACGCAGCAGGTGCCAGCTGGCGCAGCGCCAGTTCGGCCTCCGCCTTCGATTGCGCGTAGGGCGAGTGCGGGGCGAGCGGGTCTTGTGCCTCGATTGGGCGCGCGGTGGTGGCGTTGCCCTGCACGCCGATCGAACTTACGAAGACAAATCGGCGCACGCCCTGCGCAGCGGCCGCCGCCGCGCAGGCCCTGGTCATTTCGGTGTTGACCAAGCGGAACTCGGCCAAGGGGTCAGGGACCTCGTCTTGCAAGACGTGGGCACGCGCCAACAGGTGCACCACGGTGTCGCAGCCCTTGACCAGCGGTCTCCATGCGTCGACGTTGGCGCCGGGCGAGGGAACCACCACCTGCGGCGCCTGCAGTGAGGCTTCCGGCGCGCGCACAGCGGCGCGGACCGGACGGCCCAGCGATTGCAGCGTGTTGACCAGGCGTCGCCCGACGAAGCCCGTGGCCCCAGTGATCAGGGTGGTCATGGTTCAGGCGGGGTGAAGCAGGCCGGCTAGGCGTTGCCACAGGCGGCTGGCCAGCTTGTGCGCCCAGAAGGACGTGGCGAAATGGGGAACACCGTTCTTCTGCAAGGCGTGGAAGATTTCGCGGTTCTGCCGAACGATGTTGCGCCAGCTCTGGTTGGTGGCGCCCCCTACGCGCATGCGCACCTGCACTTGCGGGATATAGGCGGACCGCACGCCTCCACGCTCCAGGTACCGCATCATGAACTCGGTGTCGGCAGCCAGCCGATAGGTCAGGTCAAACAGACCCAGGCGCTCCAGCGCCGAGCGCCGGATGTAGAACGTGGGGTGCGCCGGGCACCAGCCACGGGCGAAGCTGCCTTTTTCGTACGGGCGCGATTTCCAGTACCGCACCACCTTGCGGTTGTCTTCCGTCACGTACACCAGGTCGCCGAAGCAGGCCTCGACGCTGGGGTCGTCCTCAAACGCCTTGGCCACTCGCGCCAGTACGTCGGCATCGGCATAGAAGTCGTCGGCGTTCAGAAAACCGATGACATCGCCCGTGGCGCGGCTCAGGCCCTTGTTCATGGCGTCGTAGATCCCTTTGTCCGGCTCTGAGGTCAGCACAAGGTTCGGGTGCCGATGGGCCTCCACCACCTGGACCGTGCCATCGGTGGACCGGCCATCGATGACCAGGTGTTCAACATCGGGATGCGTCTGGCTGGCCACCGAGCGCACGGTGTCTGCGATGGTGGCTGCGCTGTTGTAGGAAACGGTGATGACGGAAATTTTCACGAGGACGACCATTGCCCCAAGACGCGGGCATAAAAAGAAAGGGTTTCCTGATAGCAGCTCTCCCATGAGAACCGCTGGGCGTTCTGTAGGCCCCGCGACTGGACCCCGGCCCTAAATCCGGCGTCTTCCAGGCGGCGCAACTGCTCGGCCACCCCATCTGCGTCGGGCCGATCCAGCAAGAGACCTGCGTCGCCGGCTGCCTCGGGAATCGAGGAGGCGTTCACCGCGATCACTGGACAGCCAGCGGCCATGGCTTCAATCACCGGGATGCCGAAGCCCTCATAGCTCGACGGATAGATCAGCGCGTGCGCACAGTTGTAAAGCGCATTGAGAAGGTCGCTTGGGGCACGGTCCACGTGCGTCCACCGCCCAGGCAGCCGGCGCTCCAGTTGGCTGAGGTCGCCTTCCTTCAGTGCACCCCCACCCACCACCACCAGTCGGTGGCCAGGGCATTGGGCCACGGCGTCGACTGCCACAGCGAAATTTTTGTAGGAGCTTCGGTCACCAACAAAGACCGAATAGTGCGCACCAGGCGTCGTGTGGGATGCCACCAGCGCGCGAGCTTCATGATCGGGCAAGCGCTTGAATGCCGCGGAAAAACCCAGGTGAATGACGCACGTGTTTTCCTCGCGCACGTGCGGGCAATAGTGGAGAAGGTCTCTGCGTGTGCTTTCGGAGATGCAGATGACCCCGTTCGCCGAGCCGACCGCCTGTCGCTTCTGCCGGGAATGCACCCACCGCGCAGGCCCTCGCCAGAAACGCTCGTAAGTGAAGTCGTAACAACTCTGCACATGCGGCAACCGCGCCGACGAGGGCTTGCGGTAGTAGCTCGAATGCACCAGCTCATCCCGCCCTGGCAGTGCGGGTGCCCGCAGGTAGCGGGCCAGCCGCACGGGCCTCGGGTCCAAGCGAGTTTGCGGTGGGGGGATGTCGAGGTTGGCCCGGAAGATGTTCTGGTTGGCGCCTTGGGCTTCAATGGCCACCGCCGACAGCTGGTCGCGAAGCAAGCGAGACCACAGCTCGCTCCAGTAGACGGAGATTCCCCCTGCGCGCTGCAGAGAAAAGATGATGTTGTCCAGACAGAGGTTCATGCGCTCAGAAGTTGCTCAGGCATCCAGCAAAGAAAGCTGCCCGCGTTCCACGGCCACCATGCGACGAACTATCTCTTCGAAAGACACTTGAGCGCGCCAGCCCAAGTCTCGGGAGGCTTTGGAGGGATCTGCGTGGCCTTCCTTCAGGTCGGTGGGCCGGAACAGCGCCTGGTCCACGTCCACCCATTCCCGCCAGTCAAGACCACAGGCGCCAAACACCAGTTCGATGAAATACCCCAGCCGATGCGTCTTGCCAGTGGCGATCACGAAGTCATCGGGGGTGGTCTGTTGAAGCATGCGCCACATGGCCTCCACGTACTCGGGCGCCCAGCCCCAGTCGCGGGCGATATCGATATTGCCCAGTCGAAGGCGCTCGCCAGACCCCGCCGCGATGCGGCAGGCCGCCTGCACGATCTTGCGCGTGACAAAGCGAGAGCCCCGAAGGGGAGACTCATGGTTGAACAGAATGCCCGTGCACGCAAACAGCGAATAGGCCTCGCGGTAGTTGGCCACCTCCCAAAAGGCGGCGGCCTTGGCCACTGCATAAGGGCTTCGAGGTCGGAAAGGCGTCAACTCGTTTGCTGCCAGAGCGCCCGTGTCGCCAAAGCATTCGCTCGAGCCGGCACTGTAGAGCCGGATGGGCTTGCCAATGAAGCGGATCGCCTCCAAGAGGTTCAACGTGCCAGTGGCAATGCTCTCAAGGGTCTCGACAGGCTGCTCAAAAGAAAGACCCACCGAGCTTTGCCCCGCCAGGTTGTAGACCTCATCGGGCGCCGCCTGGCTCAGCCCTTGCAGCACGCTTCGAAAGTCGTTCAGGTTGATGGACAGACGCTGAATGCGAGACTCCACTCCCAATCTCGCCAGATTGACGGACGTGGCCGAATAGGCGTCGCGTGACGCGCCAAATACCCGATACCCTTTCGACAGGAGAAGGCGGGCGAGATAGGCGCCGTCTTGGCCGCTGACGCCGGTGATAAGTGCAATTTTCAAGGAAGCTCCCGGTCGGGGTGGTCAGCAATCAAAGGCGCGCCCAACGGCAGCCGCACAGTGATTATCCATAAGATGCTGAATGGCAGTCTGAGAAATCAATGCGGCGCGATCGGGGGAGTTAATCAGTTCGCTGAGCAAATCTGCATCACGATAGATGTCGTGTGAAAGAAAAAACCCAGTTTCACCGTGTCGAATGAATTCTCCGACAGCGTTCACCGGCGTGGCGCACACAATATGACCGCGCCGCATTGCATCCATGATGCTTGCACTCGCCGGAACTATCGAGCGATAGGGCTCGAAAGGCATGACGGCGATTGATGCGCTGGAGAAAACCCTCTCGATTTCCGAATTGGGCACGTATCCCAAATAGTGGACATTTCGAGAATACTCTGATTTCAATAGCTGCAAATACGCCTCGGCGGTGCTATCAATCGGCCTGCCGATCACAAATATCTCAACCTCCGGGTGCCGATTCAATAGCTCGCGATGCAATTGAAGTGCATACTCAACCCCTTTGTTTTTGGCTATGAATCCAAAGAACAATAGATTGGGCTTAAAGGAGGAGGTTGAGAGTGGTTTCGAGCAGGATGGGGCTAAAAATGGCAGGTGCAATGCATTTGCATTGGGGTAGCGAATTTGTGTGGCCTTTAGGCCTTGGTGGCTCAGAATAAATACCTTCGATATACTCTCGATGTCCTTCTCGCCAAACCCGAAGTTCCGGAGGTACAGCAATGCGGCCTTTGAAAGATTGGCCAGCATCCTGTTTCTGAACTTAAAATATGGCCAAGAGATGAATGGGGGATCGTGGAGCGTGATTGACAAGTTGTTGAAGTGGCGAGAGAGTAATCTATAAAGCAGTGCCGTGGTTTCTGTTTCATTGACCCCTATCTCAAGATGAATTCGAGTAGAGGGTGCGATGGAATCAAGGTTGTCGAAATCAAAAGGGAGCCGAGCATCAAAACCACGAGGCTTTAACACTAATTCAAAGAAATCCTTCGCGTAGCGGGAAATTCCAGAGTTTCCGTCAAACGACGCGATGTGCAAAGGGTTCATGGCAGAATCCTGAAATTCGGGTGACGTCGATCTGTAATAAGCACTAGCATATTCTCAAGCGCCCAAAGAGTGGTGTAGCCAAGAAAGAATGTAATTAATGGGGCTTCAACTGTCCCTTCAGACAGCATCATCGCCAAGGTCAGGATGTACAAAGACTTGGCGGCTGCTCCAAGAATTGGCAGATTCTGCGGTATCCAGTTGTAGACCCCAATGGCAAGAAATCCGAGAAGCACGCCCCCAAGCGCTAACAGTATCGGTCCTCCAAAAATGTATAGCCAGCCCAATCCAGAGGGCGCGAAAGTTTGGGGAAGATTCGGGTCTACCCCAAGTAGCTCTGTGGTGTAGTACCCGGGGATTCCTCTTGGAGAACTCAAGGCATCAATGATGTCTTGTAAATGCAGAGGCGTATGAAGACCCGCAATGGCCGTCAAGTGCTCTGCACCGGTGACTCGGAACATGAGGAAATTTATTCCGGCAAACAACCTCGAAGTTAGGGATGAGTCGAGAGATTCACCATATAGGCGATATTCGGTAACCGCTGCGATCATGATTGGCAAGGTGACCGCAATGGATAGAATCACGATCTTGTCGATGCGCTGCAGCTTGAATCTGGCGACCCACCAAAGCAGGCCGATGTAAAGCAAACTTCGCAACGCGGCGCCCCGTGATTCAAAGAGAATCATGTCTAATAGGCCAAGCGATATCAGGGAAAAAGCGGTCAATCGACTGTAGAGGGTATGTCCAGAAATCTCAAATAGAAATACGCAAGCCAGCATTGCAACTGGAATCGCTGCACTTTTTAGATATATCAAGATTCCTGCCAGCTTGAAAGGCAGCGCTGTCTCTGGTGTCTGCCCTTGAATGCCAATTCCCAGCGCGGAAAGTAAAAGCGATATCCAAGCTCCCGCCGTGAGGGCGGTCAGTGTCAGAAGTGCATTCATCTGAAAGGGAATGACGGAATTCGGTTGGGTTCCTTTCCACTGCTTTGGTCGCTGCGATTGGAGTAAAAGCTGTATTCCAATAGCCCAGAGAAAGCCTAGAAGAAAAAGCGCTGCCAAACCGATTGCTTGCCACAATACCAACCTGTCCCGAATGACTGGATGAGCAGATACGGGCATGGTCCAGTCAACCAGGTGAGGGAAGACGTAGATCAAGACGAACCGCAATGCATAGCAGTATCCAAAAATCAGCGAAACAACCAGCAGGCATCTCAGGTCAAGACGCCGGTGTGTTTGTGTGTAATCGGGCACTGCCGTTGAATTCACGGTGTCAGATCCCCATCACGGATCGCACGACGCGTCGCAGAGAGTTACCAAGCCGGTTGTTGCCGAACTTATTTAGCACGCGGGACAAGAATGAAACCGATCTCCAAAAAACACCTTGGCCTAAGGCGGAGGCGCATGCGGCCAGCAGGCTGCCAATCAACCGTTCTGGAACTTGAGTAAAACGGATATAGAGTGGGTTGGTAAGAATCTCGGCACGTACCGAGCAGGCAATGTTCAAGTACGGAAACGCCCGTTGGAGTGGCGTGTACCCGTTGGACTGCATCAATCGATCAAAGTCTGCACTTTCACCATCACCAGAGCGAGTCAGCATCGCCTTCTCTGCAACTTTGATTTTTCCTAAGAAAGACAGGCCCATTACCCATAGCCAGTCCCCCGCGAGCATGGGTTTCATCTTCATGTCTTGAGCCAAGTCTGTTCTCATTAGTCCGTAGAAGCCACTGTTGTCTCGGACCAAAAAAAGGTACTTGAAGACTCGTAGCCATCGATTGGAGGAAGTTGCTCTGAGAGAAATACCGTTCTGACACCTGCCATCTGGATGTAAAAAGGTGGCTAAACCAGAGGCGAGGACGACGCTGGCATCCCCTTCAAGAATGGTTAGGCACTCTTCAATATAGTTGGGCGAAATGCGATCGTCATCAGCTAACCACATGAAATAATGGCCTTTCGCCAAGGCGGTTAGGCTATTAAAGTTTCCCACCGGGCCGATATTGGACGTCTGTCGGTGCCATTTGAATCGTTTGTCCGTTGCTTCCCACTTTAGGCAGACATCATGGGTTCCATCTGTTGAGGCATTGTCGCAGACAATGACTTCAATGTTGGTGTGCGATTGGGTTAGTGCGGATGTGATGGAGGCGTCCAGCAATGTACACCGGTTGTACGTCGGGATTCCGATGGTAACAAGATTGTTCTGCATTTGGAGTGATATGCAAATTCGGTTACGCAAATAGGCTGCGCCTTAGATTGGGCAGTGAAATGATGGTGAGGCCTGCACTCACAGCGAAGGTAAGGGGGATGATGCCGTAAGAAACGAGGCCTGGTGATGTCTCCTTTAACGCCCAATATCCGGCAAAAAATATGGGCAAATTAACACACGCGGCGAGGCCAATATCCTTCCTGTACCAGTCAAGCAGTTCGTGCCTAAGAATCCAACGATGCATGACAGGCAGGCTGATGAAGAGGTAGCCAATATTCACCCCAACCCAGCACAGGGCTGCACCTTTGGCTCCCAAGTGCATCGCCGACCAATAGAGTGCGGGCACGAGTACACCCAAAGCAACCAGATTTTGTGCGATGGCAATCTTGGTGATGTTGTTGGCCAACTGGGCGGCATAGGGGATATAAAGAAGGGCGTTCAGTACGTTTCCGATTGTCAGAATGGAAACGAGAAGATAGGTGCTTCTTGCAAGGTCTGGATCGGACGACCAAAGTTGAATGATGGGCTCGGAAAAGGCGATTAGTGTTAGTCCTGCAGGAACGATAGCAAGGGTCATCAATTGAGCCGCCTCGTGGTAGGCATGGTTCAAATATCCAGATCCTTTGGTCAGCGCCTGAGTAAACTTAGGGAAGTAAATGTTGAATACAGGGGTGGCAATTCTGAATAGAATAGATGCCACTGCCGATGCAAAGGCATAATGGCCAAAATCCCCCAAGGGTAAAACTTTGCTCAGTATGAACTTATCTAATTGTGTAATCAATGTGGACAGCATTGAGATGGTCGTCAATCCTGCTGCAAATTTCCATATCGATTTTAGAATGACTGCGTCGAATGAGGGTTTTTGAGTTGGTTGAATTGTTCTGTAAAGTGAATGGCGAAGGAGGCCTGCGTGCATCAGACCTGCAGCAATCTGCCACCACATGAACGCATTAACAGTTGGTGAAAAAAATATCAAGACGGCGACAGATCCCATTGCTTGGATAGTTGCCGTTGTAACAAGTATCAGGTTCAATCGAACATGTTGTTGCAAGCCTTGCAGGCCGCCGGAGTAAAGTGAAATTGGCCATCGTGCGGCGATCGCTGCACCGATCAGCACAAGCGAGGTACGCACCTCGCTGACCTGCATGGTCTGTGGCTTTAGCCAATATCCGGCGATGACGTCAGCCAATGCATAAATACACAGAAAGATCAAAACAGCGGAAACAAGATAGATGATCTCTAGCGTTCTGACAGCCCGCGCCATCCGGTTGGTTTCTGACTTGTTTGAAGAGAATTGAGCCAGCATCTTGCTCAATGACTGTGCGAGCCCCAGATCAAGCACGGCAAACGCGCCGGTCAAGGAAACATAGACCCCTATTAGTCCATATCCTTCTGGACCAAGGTGGGCGATGTAGATTGGGATGAATGCTATTCCCATCAACGCGGTCCAGCCATTCCCGGTGAGTCCGGCAATTAGATGGTGCCGCGTCTTTGTGGTCATCTCCATTATTCCTTTGAGGATCGCTTAAGAAATCCGTCTGGCGCCACGCTGATCAACAGTTTGTTGTCAATGCTTTTGTCAATTTCAAATTCCGGATGGGTCTTGAGATATTCCCATACGGCGGTTTTCGGGTTGTTGCCGGGGCCCCATGGGCGATTGGGGTACATGCCAGCAGGCAGGTCTTCGACAATGGTGTCGAACACAACGCAGTAGCTGCCTTTGGAGGTGAGAGGTGCGTAGGCTTTCAGTTCCTCGAGAACGTGATCGTGTGTGTGATTGCTGTCGAGGCACACCAACACCTTTTTGAATCCCTGTGCACGGCGCTGCACCTCGGAGATCGTCTCAGGCGACACGCTCGATCCTTGAATCATGTCAATCATGTGGTTCAAGGGGTGGGCTTCGATTGCCGCCCTGTTGTGCGCACGGATGTCAATGTCAATCCCGAGGACCCGGCGTTTTGATTCCATGGGGGCGTATACCTCTCGCCGCTCCAGCGCTTCGTAGAGGTCCAGGAGGGCCAACATTGACGCACTGAAAATCAACGATCCGCCGTGGGCAATGCCTGTCTCGATAATCAAATCTGGTTTGATGTCGAAGATCAGTTCTTGCATGACAACAATATCCTGGGGGTATTGGATAATGGGGCGGCCCTGCCAAGCAAAGTTGTATGAGTATTTTGGCGCTGTTGATGCAAGCATGAACTCACTGGCCGCTTGTTTGAGCTCTTTGTTGAGTCCGTTGCTGGAAAGCCTATCGGCGACTTCTTTGGAAAATTCGTTCATTTGGTCTGCTTTCTTGTCAATGAAATGGATTGGCTCAATAGTCGCTAGGGTTGGTTCTCACTCCCACCACGCAGGGCGGATCGGTTGTGTTCGGCGGTCTTTTTCCGAATTGGAGCAGATGTCTCAATCCATATTGATCTGCGATCGAATCGCAGATCTGCCTGACCGTCTGGGGGATTCCGGAGCAAATGTTGGCAGGTCCTTGATGGGATGAGAGTGCAAGTTGAACCAGCTGGTCGCCTGCTTCCTTGACGTCCAGGTAGTCTCTTATTTGTGTTCCTTCGGTTAGCTCTACCTCCAAGCCTCTTTGTAATTTGTCATGGACAAAGGGGACCAAGCGGCGAGGGTCCTCTCCTTCGCCATAGAGGTAAAAGAGGCGAGCCCAGGAAAAGCTGACTTCATGCAGCTTAAGCAATTCTCTCAGGACCAAATACGTTGCGGCCTTTGTGCTGGCGTAGAGGTTCTGAGGCCTTAGCGGAGTGTCAATATTAAGTAGGCCCTTGTCCACGTCATATTCGAAACAAGTGCCGACGCCCACGAACCGCGTCACGCCGTTCCGGGCTGCAGCTGTGGCCATTCGTATCGTCCCTTGCAGGCAGGCCAGATTTTTTTCTGATTGGAGATACTTGCCAGGTTCTGCGTACCAAGCACAATGGATGATGGTGTCAATACCGGTGAGCTGTTGGTCCCACCATTCGTCTTGTTGCGCAAAAATATCATCCGACCAGATGATCGAATTAGCTTCTCCAGATTCGATGCGTGGCGCTTCCTTCCCCGATCGGAGAATAATCTTTACGTTGACGTTCCGGGCCAATAGGGAGGCCATTACTTGTCGGCCAACAAAGCCCGAGGCGCCCGTCAGTAGAACGGTGGTCATTCAATCGACAAAAAGGGAACGGCGGTCACAAAGCGGGTGCCCGACAGAGTCAAATCCTGATTTTGAGATTTGACCTCAGGTGCGATGTTCCATGGGAGTATTAGCAGAAAGTCTGGCTGCAGCGATTTCAGACGATCCGGCGGAACGATTGGAATGTGGCTGCCCGGCATGTACTTGCCTTGTTTCGCTTTGGCAGCATCGGCCACCATGGGCAACAAATCCATCTTGACGCCTGCGTAGTTCAGCAGGGTGTTGCCTTTGGCCGCCGCGCCGTAGGCGGCGACGGTCTTGCCTGCCTTCTTCTGCTCCAGAAGAAACGACAAGAGGTCGTTCTTGACGCGGTCGGCCTTGGTCTGGAAGTTGGTGTAAGTGGCGAGTTCTTGCAGGCCGTTCGACAGCTCGAGTTGCAAGATCTCCTGCATTGCTGGGGCGTCAGGGCGTGGGTCTTGCGCATGGCAACCGAACACGCGCAGGCTGCCGCCGTGGGTGCCAAGGGTCTGGACATCGTGGACACGAAGGCCGGCTGCTTGAAAGATGCGTTGTACCGTGCCCAGCGACAAGTACGAGAAGTGCTCGTGGTAGACGGTGTCGAACTGCGCCTGCTGGATCAACTGCAGCAGGTGCGGGAATTCCAGCGTGATGGTGCCCCCGGGCTTGAGTGCTGCCTTTAGCCCGCGGGTGAAGTCATTGATGTCGGGCACATGGGCGTAGACGTTGTTGCCGGCAATCAGGTCGGCCTGTTTGCCTTCTGCGGTCAATTGCCTGGCCAGGGCTTCGCCAAAGAAGTCGCGCCGAACCGGAATGCCCAACTGCTCGGCGGCTTGCGCGGTGCTGGCCGTGGGTTCGATGCCCAGGCAGGGAATGCCCATTTCGACAAAGTTTTTCAGCAGGTAGCCGTCGTTCGACGCCACCTCGATGACGAAGCTGGCCGGGCCTAGCGCCAAGCGTTGGCGCATGTCCTGCGCATATTGGCGGGCGTGGCGCAGCCAGCCTTCCGATGTGCTTGAAAAGTACGCGTAGTCGGCATTGAACAATTCATCGGCCTGGGCGTAGTCCTCGGTCTGTACCAGCCAGCAGTGGTCGCAAACGCGAATTTTCAGCGGGAAGTACTTTTCCGGGCGGGTGAGGTCGTCCTGCGTCAGGTACGCGTTGGACGGTGGGGCGAAACCCAGATCAAGGAAGGTGTGCTGTAGCGGCTGGCCGCAGTGGCGACATTTCATGACAGGCTGATACCTTTGAAGTCGTGGGGCAGGAACGAGAAGGCGCGGTCGCGGGCAGAGATCTCGCCGATGGGGAGGGGCCAGTCAATGGACAGCAGAGGATCGTTGATGCTCAGTCCTCCTTCGCTGGCGGGGGCGTGGGCCGCGGAGTGCAGGTAAAGCATTTCGACGTCGTCGGTGAGGCTCTGAAAGCCATGGGCGCATCCCTGGGGAATCAGGAGGGCACTCATGTTTTCGGGTGACAACACCTCGGCATGCCATTTGAGGAAGGTGGGCGAGTCTTTTCTCAGGTCAACCGCTACATCCCAGATTTCCCCGCGCAGGCAGCGGACCAATTTGGCTTCTGCATGCGGCGGATGCTGGAAATGAAGGCCACGAACGGTGCCCTTCTGGCGCGTGTAGGTCAGGTTGGCCTGGGCCACGGGTCCCGGCCAACCCGCTGCCGACAGTTCTTCGGCGCAAAAGGCCCGCGCCAGGTATCCCCTTGAGTCGCCCAATTGGCGCGAGACCACACGGTGCAGGCCGGCAATGGGCGTGGGGAACAGTTCAAGGCGGATCATGCGGCCTCCATCCAGGCGGCGATGTCGCCGTCGCAGAGTTCAGCGGCGGGCATGCCCTGGCTTTGGGCGAGATACCACCCCATGGTCCGGCGCACCGATTCGTCGAGCGAGAAGCGTTGTTGCACCCGAAGGATGGCTTTCGCGCGCGATGGGTCCAGTGCCAGCAGCCCTGCCTCGTGCGGCCCGGCGTCAACCTGGCCATAGGCGACATCGCTTCTGGGAAACGCCTGCCGTGCGAGTTCGATGACTTCGCGAACCGACGCGGTGGCGTTTGCAAATGGCCCAAAGTTGTAGGCGCCAGCAAGTTCCGGGGCGCGCCACAGGTGTTCGGCCAGTACCAGATAGCCCGCCAGCGGTTCGATCACGTGCTGCCACGGGCGCACGGCGTCGGGGCGTCGGATGTCCAGCGTGCGGTTGTCTTGCCAGGCGCGCACAGCGTCGGGGATGAGGCGGTTCTCAGACCAGTCTCCGCCACCGATGACGTTGCCCGCACGAGCGCTGGCCACGGCGATGCCGCGGGCCTGCAGGAAGGACAGGCGCCAGCTTTCGATCACCATTTCGCAGGCGGCCTTGCTCGCGCTGTAGGGGTCGTGGCCGCCAAGGGGGTCTTCTTCCCGGTACGGCCACACCCACTCACGGTTGCGGTAGACCTTGTCGGTGGTGACCATCACCGCCACCCGGCACCGCTGGCATTGCCGCAGCGCCTCCAGCACGTGGGCGGTGCCCATCACATTGGTGTTGAAGGTGGCCACGGGCGATTCGTAACTGGCGCGCACCAGCGCCTGAGCCGCAAGGTGCAACACCACGTCGGGCTGTGCCTTGAGCACGGTGTCGCGCACAGTGGCTGCGTCACGGATGTCGCCGATGTGGCTTTCGCACCGTTGATCCAGCGCCAGCAGTTGATACAGGCTGGGGCTGGTGTCGGGGGCGAGCGAGAGCCCGATGACTTCGGCGCCCATCGTCGAGAGCCAGTGGGTCAACCATGCGCCTTTGAAGCCAGTGTGTCCGGTCACGAGCACACGCTTGCCGTGCCAGAACCCGGGGCTGGGCGATGAGCCAGTAGTCACTGCCATTGTTTCCATGGTGCCTTGCCACTGCTCCACAGTTCTTCGAGTTGGTTCTTTTCCCTCAGGGTGTCCATGGGCTGCCAGAAGCCCTCGTGGTCGAAGGCGCGCAGTTCGTCCTTGGCCACCAACCGGGCCAGCGGCTCAGCTTCCCAGCTGGTGCGATCACCGTCGATGAGGTCAATCACTTCAGGCGAGAGCACAAAGAAGCCACCATTGATCAGGCCGCCGTCGCCACGGGGTTTTTCGGTGAAGCCGGCGACGCGGTTCCCATCAAGCTCCAGTGCTCCATAGCGCCCTGGGGGGCGAACCGCCGTCACCGTAGCCAAGCGGCCGTGGTCTTGGTGAAACCGAATCAGGGCGCTGATGTCGACATCCGATACGCCGTCGCCATAGGTGAAGCAGAAGGCGGTTTCGCCTTGCAGGTAGCGGCGCACACGCCGCAGGCGGCCACCGGTGAGTGTGTCCTCGCCCGTGTCCACCAGCGTCACCCGCCAGGGCTCAGCCTTTCGCTCGTGCACCTCCATCTGGTTGGTTCTCATGTCGAAGGTCACGTCCGACATGTGGAGGAAGTAGTTGGCGAAGTACTCCTTGATCACGTAGCCCTTGTAGCCACAGCAGATCAGGAAGTCGTTCACTCCATGGGCAGAGTACATCTTCATGATGTGCCAGAGGATGGGGCGCCCTCCAATCTCGATCATGGGTTTCGGCTTGAGGTGCGTCTCCTCCGAGATTCTTGTGCCCAGACCACCCGCCAGGATGACTGCCTTCATGCTTTCACTCCGCGCTGACGTTGACGTCGTAGCCATGCTGTTTGAGCAGGGCGTGCTGTTTGGCCTGTTGCAGGTCGTGGGCCACCATCTCGGCGCACATTTCCCGCGCCGTGATCTCCGGCGTCCAGCCCAGCTTCTGCTTGGCCTTGCTGGGGTCGCCGAGCAGGGTTTCCACCTCCGCAGGACGGAAGTAGCGTGGGTCAATGCGGACCACCACCCGATCACCAGACGCTGTATTTGCGTTGGAGGGCGCGTTGGTCCAGATGGCCACTTCTTCTACACCGCTGCCTTGCCAGCGCAGTGTCATGCCCAACTCTTCGGCGGTCCATTCGATGAACTGGCGCACGCTGTATTGCTGCCCAGTGGCGATCACGAAGTCTTCCGGCTGGTCTTGCTGCAGCATCAACCACTGCATGCGAACGTAGTCTTTGGCGTGGCCCCAGTCGCGCAGCGCATCGATGTTACCCATGTACAGGCACTCTTCGAGGCCTTGCTGGATGTTGGCCAGGCCGCGCGTGATTTTGCGGGTGACGAAGGTCTCGCCGCGGCGCGGGCTTTCGTGGTTGAAGAGGATGCCGTTGCAGGCGTACATGCCGTAGGCCTCGCGGTAGTTCACCGTGATCCAGTAGGCGTAAAGCTTGGCCACTGCGTAGGGGCTACGCGGGTAGAAGGGCGTGGTTTCTTTCTGGGGCACTTCTTGCACCAGGCCATACAGCTCGCTGGTGCTGGCCTGGTAGAAGCGGGTCTTCTTCTCCAGGCCCAGGATGCGGATGGCTTCCAGCAGGCGCAGGGTGCCCATGGCGTCTACGTCGGCTGTGTACTCAGGGCTCTCGAAGCTCACCGCTACGTGACTCTGCGCGCCCAGGTTGTAAATCTCATCGGGCTGCGTCTGCTGGATGATGCGCACCAGGTTGCTGGTGTCGCTCAAGTCGCCGTAGTGCAGCTTGAAGCGGGCGTTCTCGATGTGGGGGTCTTGGTAGATGTGGTCGACGCGCGATGTGTTGAAGCTGGACGCACGGCGCTTGATGCCGTGCACCACATACCCTTTTTCGAGCAGGAACTCGGCCAGGTAGCTGCCGTCTTGGCCGGTGATGCCCGTGATCAGGGCTGTCTTGGTGGGGGCGGATGCAGAACTCATGCTTGACGTGGGGATGAATGAAGAAAGTCTTGGTAAGCCAGGCGCAGGCCGTCGGCCAAGGAAACGGTGGGGTGCCAGCCGAGGGCGTGCAAGCGGTCACTGTTCATCCACTTGCGGGGGGTGCCATCTGGCTTGCTGGTGTCAAAGGTGATACGCCCTTCATACCCTACCGCTGCGGCAACTGTGTGAGCGAGTTCGGCGATGGTCACGTCGCTGCCAAAACCCACGTTGATGTGGCTCAGCATCTCGGTCGTGTGGGCCCGGTAGACAGCGGGGTCAAGTTGCATTACGTGCACCGAGGCCGCGGCCATGTCGTCCACATAGAGGAATTCGCGGCGAGGGGTGCCGGTGCCCCAAATGGCAACCTCAGGCTTTCCTTCCACTTTGGCTTCGTGAAAGCGGCGGATGAGAGCGGGGATGACGTGCGAGTTCTCGGGGTGGTAGTTGTCGCCGGGGCCATACAGATTGGTGGGCATGACGCTGCGGTAATCCACCCCATGTTGGCGGTTGTAGCTTTCACAAAGCTTGATGCCGGCGATCTTGGCAATGGCGTAGGGCTCATTGGTGGGCTCCAGCTGGCCGGTGAGCAGGGCATCTTCTGTGATGGGCTGGGGAGCCAGGCGTGGGTAGATGCAGCTTGAACCCAGGAACAGGAGCTTGTGTACGCCGTGCCGGAACGCGGCCTCGATTACGTTGGCCTGAATCATCAGGTTTTGGTAAATGAAGTCGGCTGGATAGGTGTTGTTGGCGTGGATGCCGCCCACCAGGGCGGCGGCCAGGTACACCTGATCTGGCCGTTCCAAGTCGAAAAACCGTTGCACGGCGGCCTGATTGGTCAAGTCAAGCTCAGCGTGGGTTCGGGTGACGATCTGGGCTGGCGGTGTGCCTTGGGCCAGCAGGTGCCGCACGATGGCGGAACCCACCATGCCGCGGTGGCCGGCGACGTAGATCTTCTTCTGGGTGTGCAATCTCATGAGGCTAGGCTGTTGTGCCGCGGGGCTGCGGGATTGGCTGTGGCGCCGTGTGGGACACGCCTGCGGAAGTCGGATCAGTGGCCGCCTGGCTTGGTTGGCGTGGCTTGCTGCTGCCCCGAATGGTGCCCTGCAGGACCGCGGGTTGCGCGCCAATCAAGCCACGCCCGATGCAGAAGAACCGCGCTGATCAACAGGCACGAGGTGCCCAATGCAGCAATTGCCGACCACAGGCTGCGTCGGGGTCCGGTTGTCTCATCGGGTAGGGTTGGAGTGGTCGCGATGGAGGCCTTTGATAGCCCGTTTAGCCGAGCCGCATTCAGGGCCAGTCGCTTTTCCAGTACCACCGTTTGTTCCATCACGGCGGGAACCGCCATGGCCAAAGCGCCGGTTTCCTGTGGCGACGACGCGCGCGACAGCCCTTCGCGCAACTGACGAGCAGTTGTTTCCAACAGGAGTCGCTGATCGGTCAGGCGTTGGCGTTCGGCTTCCAGCCAGGTGCGCTCCTCGTTCTTGGCGCGGCTGGCTTCAAGGGCTGCATTGAGCAGGGCGTCTGCCAACTGCTTGGCCTGCGCTGGCGACGCGGCAGTCACGGCCAATGCGATCGATCCCTCGGCGTTATTCACCCTGGTTTTTATTTGGTGGGGGGCCAATTCCAAGCCGGCCGATCCCGCGGCTTTCAGGACCTCTGGTGAAACCATGAGCGCAGGGATGGTCTTGAGCATTGAGGCATGCCAACCAGCCAATTCTGGTTCGATTCCCGAAGCCCCTTCCGCCGCAGGCTTGACCAGTGCCGTGCTGACGTACCGCTTGGGTGCCCAGTCAATAGCAAAAAAGGTGATGAGACCCACCAAGACCGGACCAAGCAGGAGTAAGCGAAGGTACTTGCTTAGGCTTTTCCAAAGCTCGCGCAGATCTGGGTTGCTCTCGGCAGTGACATCAGCAGAGCGAGATCGAAAATGACCAGTCACAAGCCCCACTCCGCTGTCAAGGCAGATCGAGAACCACCTGCTTCATCCCAGGGGGTGGACCCGGCGCCTCCTTGATGGACGCGACTCTTGGTCTGCATCATCTATCTCTCTCCCGTTTGGTTGTGGCTGCGAAGACTTTTCGTCTTGTGTGGCTCCGCGAATTATCTACGCCAAAGAACCCAGATTAGGCTGGGGTATTCCGATGGTCGTGACGATTTGCAACCCGAGTAGCAAGCCGTAAATCCGCTTGGCTTGGTTGAGTGCCGGGGCGCGAGCGGGCCCGAGTGATCGGAGCCCTGGACATGGTTGCCAACCAAGAGCGATTGGATCTGGAGCCGTCAATTCACGGCCCCTCATGGTGTTGAGGGTTGGGCTTGGCCAACCAATGAGCTTCGGCGAAACCAAGCACGGGCATGCCGAAGTCCGTTATAGGTCGACCATCAAAACCTCAGCGGCGATCGAGATGGATGTGGGTTATCCGGGGGCTTTTTCGTTGTTAATTGGCTCTGGTTCGCGCGACCGGCAGCCAATCAATGCGACTGGAGCGCTGTGCACTCGCTCCGCCGCGCCTGTCCAGGGGGCTGAACCGATCTCGCTCAATGAGACAAGTGGTTCCCGCCAAGCATTGTCTGGGGTGGTGGAGACGAGGAGGATCGAACTCCCGACCTTCGCATTGCGAACGCGACGCTCTCCCAGCTGAGCTACGTCCCCACGGTGCTGAAATTCTAACCAGATCAGGCCATGCCGTTGCGGCTGGCGAGCTCCACGAACAGGGCGGAATGGTCTAGCTCGGCCAGGCCGTGGTCGACGGCCTGGGCGTAGAGCTGCTCGAACAGGCCGGTGATGGGGGCCTCGAAGCCGATTTCCTGGGCGGTGGCCAGGGCGTTGCGCATGTCTTTGAGCTGCACCGCCACCGCGCCGCGCTTGGCGAAGTCGCGCTCGATCATGCGTTGGCCGTGCACTTGAAGGATGCGGCTGTCGGCGAAGCCGCCGGTGATGGCTTGTTTCACCTTGGCCATGTCGGCGCCGCCTTTTTCGCACAGCAGCAGGGCCTCGGCCACGGCGCCGATGGTGATGCCCACGATCATCTGGTTGGCGAGCTTGGTGAGCTGCCCGGCCCCGTGCGGGCCCACGTGGGTGGACCGACCCAGCACGTCCAGCACTGGTCGAGCCCGATCGAACGCGGCGGCCTTGCCGCCCACCATGATGACCAGCGTGCCTTCTTCTGCACCCAGCGTGCCGCCAGACACTGGTGCGTCCAGGTGCGACACGCCTTGCGACGCCAGGCGCGCCGCGTGGTCTCGGGCCTGGCGCGGTTGGATGGAGGACATGTCGATGACCACGGTGGCGGGGCGCAGCGCCTCGGCTGCACCTTGGCGGAAGAGCACATCTTCCACGGTCTGGCCGTCAGACAGCAGGGTGATGACGGCGTCTGCCTGGGCCACTGCTTCGGCAGGGGTGTCACACACCTGGGCGCCAAACGGGGCCAGTCGATCGGCCTTGCTGCGTGAGCGGTTCCAGGCGCTGACCTGCAGGCCAGCTTCGCACAGGCGCCGTGCCATTGGGAAACCCATCATCCCGATGCCAAGCACGGCCACGCGGGAAATGGGAGACGAAAGTGACGGTGTAGACAAAGGGTCGCTCACGGCCTTTGAGGGTTGTTCCGCCTGGAAAGACGGCGGTGGGTCAAATAGGATGGGGGAGAAGGGTACCGCATTGGCAGTGGCTCAGCGCATGGTGTGCTGGCCTGACAGCTTGCCGTCAGCAGCGGTGCCTTGAGGTGCCCACGATGTTGACCGCTCCGTCCCTTGATCCTGACTGGCTGAATCGCGAATACAACAACCGAGCCCTTGTGCCCGAACACGCCGACATGTTCGCCCGCTGGGCCAAGGCGTCGGCCGAGGTGCGCCAACAGGGCCCGGCACTGGTGGACGTGCGCTATGGGCACGGCCTCAATGAGCAGTTGGACATTTTCCCGGCACAGGCTGGGCGTGGTCAGCGGGCGTTGGCCCCGGTGCTGTTCTTCATTCACGGCGGTTATTGGCGCAGCCTGGACAAGGCCGACCACTCCTTCGTCGCGCCAGCGTTCACCCAACAGGGCGCCTGCGTGGTCATGCCCAACTACGCGTTGTGCCCGGCGGTGACGATTCCCGACATCGTGATGCAGATGGTGCAGGCGCTGGCCTGGACCTACCGCCACATTGCCAAGCACGGAGGCGACCCGAAGCGCATTTCGGTGGTGGGGCACTCGGCCGGCGGTCACCTGGCCACCATGCTGTTGCTGTGCCGCTGGGCCGAGGTGGGGGCCGACCTGCCGGCGGACCTGGTGAAGAACGCGCTCTCCGTTTCGGGCCTGTACGACTTGGAGCCGGTCATGCACACGCCCTTTGTGCAGCCCTCGCTCAATATCACGCCTGAGCAGGTGGCCAAAGCCAGCCCGGCTCGCTTGCCCTCGCCGCCTGTGAGGGCAGGGCGGGGCAGCTTGGCCGTGGTGGCCGGCGCCAACGAAAGCAGCGAGTTCCGTCGCCACAACCGCCTCATCCGCGACGCCTGGGGCCCGGCCGTGGTGCCGGTGTGCGAAGAGTTGCCTGGGCTCAACCACTTCAACATCGTTGAGGCCATGGCCCAGCCTGGGCATCGCCTGCACCGGCTGGTGCGGGATTTGCTGGGCGTGTGAGCTGGCGCTCCAGTTACATGAGCAGGTGCTCGCCCGCGTTGTCGCCGCCCAGGATCACGTAGTTCACCTTGCGGATGTCCAGCAGCTTGGTGCCGCCCGAGTAGCTGATGGAGCTTTGCACGTCTTGCTCCATTTCGATGAGCGTGTCGGCCAGCTTGCCCTTCACCGGCTCGAGGATGCGCTTGCCTTCCACGTGGCGGTACTCGCCTTTGTTGAAGTCGCTGGCCGAGCCGTAGTACTCCTTGTAGAGCTCGCCGTCCACCTCCACCGTGCGCCCGGGCGACTCTTCGTGGCCCGCGAAGAGCGAGCCGATCATCACCATGGTGGCGCCGAAGCGCACGCTCTTGGCGATGTCGCCGTGGCTGCGGATGCCGCCGTCGGCAATGATGGGCTTGGTGGCCACGCGGGCACACCACTTCAGCGCGCTGAGCTGCCAGCCGCCAGTGCCAAAGCCGGTCTTGAGCTTGGTGATGCACACCTTGCCCGGGCCGATGCCCACCTTGGTGGCGTCTGCGCCCCAGTTCTCCAGGTCAATCACGGCCTCGGGCGTGCCCACGTTGCCGGCGATCACGAAGGCGCGCGGCAGCTTGGCCTTGAGGTAGGCGATCATGTCCTTCACGCTGTCGGCGTGGCCGTGGGCGATGTCGATGGTGATGTACTCGGGGCTCAGGCCTTCGGCCACCAGTTGGTCCACGGTGGCACGGTCGGCAGCCTTCACGCCCAGCGAGATCGAGGCGAACACGCCCTGCGCGTGCATCTGCTTCACGAAGGCCACGTTGTCCAGGTCGAAGCGGTGCATCACGTAGAAGTAGCCGTTCTGCGCCAGCCAGGTGCAGATGGACTCGTCCACCACCGTCTTCATGTTGGCCGGCACCACCGGCAGGCGAAAGCGCCGGCCGCCGAGTTCCACGCTGGCGTCGCATTGCGATCGGCTGTCCACGCGGCACTTGCGCGGCAGCAGCAACACGTTGTCGTAGTCAAAGATTTCCATACCAAGCTCCAGGGGGCTGTTGTTGAACAGATGAGCGCTTGGCTTGTGCCGGCCTTTGTGTCGCAGGGACAAAAAGAAACCGGGCGCAAGAAACTTGGGCCCGGTGATTGATTCTAGGCGTCAACCCTGGTCAGCGGGGGGTATGGGCGCTATACGGGAATCCTTATGGGGCGCCGGGCCCATGGGTGCTTCCTACAATCCCCGGATGTTCCCCGCTGACCCCAATGCCTCGTCCCCGCTGCTCGCGGGCCTGAACACCGAACAGACCGCCGCGGTCACCCTGCCGGCCGAGCACGCGCTCATCCTGGCTGGCGCAGGTTCGGGCAAGACCCGCGTGCTCACCACCCGCATCGCCTGGCTGCTGCAAACCGGGCAGGTGACGCCTGGCGGCATCATGGCCGTGACCTTCACCAACAAGGCCGCCAAGGAAATGATGACGCGCCTCTCGGCCATGCTGCCGGTGAACGTGAAGGGCATGTGGATTGGCACCTTCCACGGCCTGTGCAACCGCTTCCTGCGGGCACACCACGCAGTGGCGGGCCTGCCGGCCACGTTTCAGATTCTGGACACGCAAGATCAGCTCTCGGCCATCAAGCGCCTGTGCAAGCAGTTCAACGTGGACGACGAGCGCTTCCCGCCGAAGCAGCTGCAGTACTTCATCAGCGGCTGCAAGGAAGACGGTATGCGGCCACGCGATGTGGTGGCGCGCGATGAAGACGCACGCAAGAAGGTTGAGCTCTATGAGTTGTATGAGGCCCAGTGCCAGCGCGAAGGCGTGGTCGATTTCGGTGAGTTGATGCTGCGCAGCTACGAGGTGATGCGCGACAACGACCCCATCCGCGCCCACTACCAGCGGCGCTTTCGCCACATCCTGATCGACGAGTTCCAGGACACCAACCGCCTGCAGTACGCCTGGATCAAGATGTTCGCCAGCCCGCCCATCGCGGGCCTGCCGGCCGCCGGCAACGCGGTGTTCGCCGTGGGCGACGACGACCAGAGCATCTACGCCTTCCGCGGCGCGCGCGTGGGCAACATGGCCGACTTCGTGCGCGAGTTCCAGGTGCGCCACCAGATCAAGCTGGAGCAGAACTACCGCAGCGTGAGCAACATCCTGGAGTCGGCCAACCACCTGATCAGCCACAACACCAGCCGCCTGGGCAAGAACCTGCGCACCGACGCGGGCGCGGGCGAGCCGGTGCGCGTGCACGAGGCGGTGAGCGACTTCGCCGAGGCGCAGTGGATGGTGGACGAGATCAAGGCCCTGGTGAGTGACGGCCTGTCGCGCCATGAAATCGCGGTGCTCTACCGCAGCAACGCGCAAAGCCGCGTGGTGGAAACCGCGCTGTTCAACGCGGGGCTGCCCTACCGCGTGTACGGCGGCTTGCGCTTCTTCGAGCGTGCCGAAATCAAGCACGCGCTGGCCTACCTGCGCCTGATCGAGAACCCGCACGACGACACCAGCTTCCTGCGGGTGGTGAACTTCCCGCCGCGCGGCATTGGCGCGCGCAGCATTGAGCAGTTGCAAGACGTGGCCCGCGCCTCGGGCTGCTCGCTTCACGACGCGGTGAGCGCGGTCACCGGCCGCGCGGGCGTGGCCATCGGCGCCTTTGTGGCCAAGATGGACGTGGTGCGCGAGCAAAGCGAAGGCAAGAACCTGCGCGAGATCATCGAGCTGGTGCTGGACCGCAGCGGCCTGATCGAGCACTTCCGTGCCGAGCGCGAAGGGCAAGAGCGGGTCGAGAACTTGGAGGAACTCGTCAACGCGGCCGAGAGCTTCGTGATGCAGGAAGGCTTCGGCCGCGACGCCACCGCCCTCAAGCAAAGCCCGGCCAGCCAGGGCATTGACCCGAGCTTGCCGGTGATCGACGAGCCCCTGGAGCCCGCGGCACCCGATGCCGACACCGGCGAGACCCTCAGCCCGCTGGCGGCTTTTCTGTCGCACGCCGCGCTGGAGTCGGGTGACAACATGGCCCAGGCCGGGCAAGACGCGGTGCAGCTCATGACGGTGCACGCCGCCAAGGGCCTGGAGTTCGACGCGGTGTTCATCACCGGCCTGGAAGAGGGCCTGTTCCCGCACGAGAACGCCATGAGCGACCGCGACGGCCTGGAGGAAGAGCGCCGCCTGATGTACGTGGCCATCACCCGCGCCCGCCAGCGCCTGTACCTGAGCCACTCGCAGACGCGCCTGCTGCACGGGCAGACCCGTTACAACCTCAAGAGCCGCTTTTTCGACGAGCTGCCCGAGCACTGCCTGAAGTGGCTCACGCCGCCGCAACCTTCCACCTGGGGTGGGGCCGGCAGCGCAGGGTGGGGCGGCAACCGGCAGATGGCGCAGCCCGCCTGGTCAAGCGGTTTCACCAAGGCGCCGGCCCCGGCACCCGAGCCCGACCGGGGCGTGGACATTCGCGTGGGCCAGGCGGTGTTCCACAACAAGTTTGGCGAGGGCAAGGTGCTGGCCATCGAAGGGGCGGGGGCCGATGCACGCGCGCAGGTGAACTTCAACCGCCATGGCAGCAAGTGGTTGGCCCTGAGCGTGGCCAAGCTCACGCCGATCGAGTAGGGCCCTGAGCCCTCGGGGGCGGTAGCGGTTGCAGGCCCCGGTGTGTCGGCGCTAGGGGGACCAAGCGATGGGCAAGGGCGTGGGCAGGAGATGAAATCACGCCCCAGCCCCAGGGACGCCGCATCGGCCCCCTGGATTTGCGTGACCCCTCGGAGATTCGCCTCATGTCCCAAGCCCTGTCCATTCCTGCCGCCGATTTTTCCCCTCTCAAACTCCTCAACGCCGGTGACCGCACGGCGCTCATTGGGTATGGACTGGCGCTCAGCCCGAGCGCGCTGATGGGCTCTTTCGGCTTCGTTGCCAAAGACGCGGTGACCCGCCGCCACTTGATGGAGGCCACAGTTGACCGCCTGCTGAGCACCTCCGGCATTCAGGTGTTTGGCTGCTATGACACCCACGGCGATCGTTTGCTGATGATCACCATGCTGCTGCCCGACCCGCACGAGCCCGCCGTCACCTGGGAGCTCGCCATCAGTTCAATTGCCGCCGAGATGTCGGAGGCGCTCTGGCACAGCGCGTACGCCCATGCCCTGCAGTGCGCGATGGACGCAGGCGTTAAGCGCCTTTCCATCGTGGCTTCGCTGCGTTACGAGGCGGTGGCCAACGTGCTGGGTGAGGTGGCCGAGCGTCTGGAAACCCGCGAGGGGCTGACGCGGGCCTATTTTTCGGTCCCCCACGAACTGGACGAACTGGTCAAGACCCTGGCCAAGTTCCAGGCGCTGGCGCACGTCAGCCACCTGGACTCGGGCCTTGGTGCTGTCGTGCCCTGGGCCGCGGACTGAGGAGCGCGCCCAGTACAGCAAGCGGGTGATTGCTGTGGTTTGACGGCGGCCGCTCACCGGAGCGGATTGCAGTTACGTGACGGAGGGGCAATTCCCTCTGTCACCAAGGGAGGCCTAAGCCTTCACGGTTTCGTCATGGTCGTTGACCACACTGCGCCTCGTTACCAACCCGAGACCTGCAGAGGCAAGTACCACCATGGCGCACCATCCCGTCGACGATCTCAATCCCACCGACAACGAACATTTCCAGGACGTGCTGGCCCAGGCCAGTGTGTCCCGTCGCCACCTGATCCGTGGCGGCGTTGGCTTGGCTGCGTTGGGCACCGTGCCCTTCCTGGCCGCTTGCGGCGGCGGCGACGCCGCGCCTTCGCCTGCACCCACCGAGGCTGCGCTGGGTTTCAATGCCGTGGCCAAGAGCCTGCTGGACGAGGTAAAGCTGCCCGCCGGCTATACCTATAGCGTGGTGCACGCCACCGGCGACCGTTTGGTCTCCTCCGTGCCTGCTTACTCCAATACCGGCGCAGAACTGGATGCCTGGGAGCAGCGCGTGGGCGACCACCACGACGGCATGGACCTTTTCTACGTGGACGCCAGCGGCCGCTACTCGCGCACCGCCACCGCCCGCGCCGTGCTGGCGGTCAACCACGAAAGCTCGGCCGATTCGCACTTCTGGCACACCAAGGGCCAGACCAGCGGCGGCGTGAACGGCAAGAAGTTCAGCCAGTTCAACGGCTGGGACCTGCTCCCCCGCCCCGAGCTGGAGGTGCTGAAGGAGATCAACCACCACGGTGTGTCCATCGCCGAGGTGCGCAAGGGCGGCGACGGCAAGTGGATCTACACCGTTGACGCGCCCCTGAACCGCCGCGTCAACGGCCAGACGGTGATGCGCATCGCCGGCCCCGCCGCGCACCTGAGCGACATCAAGGCCTTCATGGCCACCGCCTACGACCCCAGTGGCGCCACCTCGCGCGGCACGCTCAACAACTGTGGCCACGGCAAGACCCCCTGGGGCACCTACCTGGCCTGTGAAGAGAACTGGGCCGCCTACTTCTTCATGCCCGCTGGCTCCGTGGACGTGGACGCCAAGACCAAGGCTTCGCGCGAGCGTTACGGCGTGATCCGTGCGCCCTTTGCCGGCACTGGCAACGCGGGCTCGCAGGGCTGGTCGTCGGTGTCCACCACCGACAACCGCTTTACCCGCTTCAACGTCTCCGCCCCGGGCGCCACGGCGGTCGACGATTTCCGCCAAGAGCCCAATACCTTCGGCTACATCGTCGAGATCGACCCGCTCAACCCCAACACCCAGCCTGCCAAGCGTGTGGCCATGGGCCGCTTTGCCCACGAGGCTGCCGTGTGCGGCATTCCCGTGGTGGGCCAGCCGCTGGCCTTCTACATGGGCTGCGATTCGCAGAACGAATACGTCTACAAGTTCGTCTCCACCGCGCTGTGGAGCGAGGCCGACATCGGCGGCGGCATGGTCGCTGGCGACAAGTACCTGAACGAGGGCAAGCTTTATGTCGCCAAGTTCAAGGCCGATGGCACGGGTGAGTGGATCGAATTGAACTTCGCCAACCCGCTCATCTCTGGCTACGCCAAGTACAGCTTCGACAACCAGGCCGACGTGCTGGTGAATGCCCGCCTGGCCGCAGACGCCGTGGGCGCCACCAAGATGGACCGCCCGGAGTGGGGTGCCGTGAACCCGAAGAATGGTGAGGTGTACTTCACCATGACCAACAACAGCTCGCGCACCGTGGCCGGCACCGACGCCGCCAACCCGCGCGCTTACCTCGACAACGACGGCAAGGGCCGCTCGGGCAACCCCAACGGCCACATCATTCGCCTGAAGGAGACGGGTGCGGTTAACGCCACGGCCACCGGTTTCCGTTGGGACATCTTCCTCTTCGGCGCCGAAGAAGACGCGGGTGCCGGCATCAACCTCTCGGGTCTGAGCGCCAACAACGACTTCTCGTCGCCTGACGGCCTGTGGTTCAGCCCGAGCACTGGCATCTGCTGGATTCAGACCGACGACGGCAACTACACCGACGCCACCAACTGCATGCTGCTGGCTGCCATTCCCGGCAGCGTCGGCGACGGTGCCAGCGTGACGGTGAACAACAGCCTCGGTGGCAACACCGCCTCACAGCAGACCTTTATCGGTGCTGCGCTGGGCGATGCCAAGCTGCGCCGCTTCCTGGTGGGCCCCAAGGGTTGCGAAATCACGGGTCTGACCGAATCGGCCGATGGCAAGACGCTGTTTGTCAACATTCAGCACCCAGGGGAGAACACCCCCGCCATCGGCAATGCCGCCGATTTCACGTTTGAGAGCCGTTGGCCTTCCAACGCCGGTTACGGCCCGGGCTCACGCCCGCGCTCGGCCACGATTGCCATCTCGCGCACCGATGGCGGGGTGATCGGACTCTAAGACGCCTGTCATCAGTCGCCGGGCCTTCAGAGAAAGACCCCGGAGGTGTTGGCCTCCGGGGTCTTTGTGTTGGCGTCGCTCTGCCCAGGGCCTTAGGCACCTGGCATGCGACGTTGGCACGATGTTGGTGTTGGGGGTGGATTTCTAGCATGCCCAGACCGATCGGTTTGGTCGGGCACGTAACAGGAATCCACATGACTATCAGAGACAACGTCGTTCGCCGGAGCATCAATGTGCGCGGCCTAGATACGCCCTCGGGACAGGCGCATATTCAGCAGGTGCCGGTCTATTACGAGGAGTACCGGACCAGTGATCAGGCCGACAAGACAGCCGTGATCTTTCCCTTCTTCCTGGGCAGCGCCCATGCGGCAGGGCAGCAGTCCTTGGACGCAAAGGGGCAGGTCATCGAAACAAGGCCTGGGTATTGGGACGCCCTCATCGGCCCCGGCGCCGCCATCGATACCAACGAGTACCGGGTGATCAGCTTCGAGCCCATCCTGAACCCCAACTTCCATCCTGGCCTTATCAATCCCGCCACGGGTAAGCGCTACGCCAGCTCCTTCCCCGGGTACAAGATTGCCGATTACGTCCAGCTCTACAACCGGGCCTTGTCGGCGCTGGGCGTTGACCACGCGAACCTGGTGGCCGGAGCCTCCATGGGCTCCATCCAGGCCATCCAGATGGCGCTGAGCGACCCAGACGGTTTTGATCAACTTCTGCTGGTGGTGCCTGGTTCCTTGTCGCTGGGCGACAAGGCCACGGCCCTTGTGTCGGGTTGGGTAAAGCAACTGGAATCCGATCCCGATTGGAACAACGGCGACTATGACCCCGCCTCGCCACCCAAGGCGGCGCTGGGGGATGTGTTGACCGACTTCTGGTTCCGTGCCATCTACCCGCAGAGCGGCCTGCTGGGCTGGGACCCGCAAGCCATCGATGAATTCAACGAGACCATCAGCGCCATGATGGCGGGCAGCGATGACGAGTTGCCCATCAAGCGCCTGGGCGCCGATTACGTGAGCCACCTGCAAGAAGAACTCAAGCGTAATGGAAAACTGTGCAGTGCCGCTTCCAAGGCCTTTGATGGCTATCTGAAGCAACGCGCTGCCCTGACCGCAGCGGTGGACCACAACATTCTGTTGTGGCAGCTGCGCTCCCTGCTGGACTTCACGGTCGATCTCGCCGGTATCACCTACATCGATGCTCCAGCGGTGGCGCTGGAAGGCAAATCGATGCTGGCTTTGGTGGCGCCCATGGATGATGTCTTGTCGGCCGACAGGGTGGACAGTCTGGAGTTGGTGTTCCGTCTTTTCGGCGGATCTGCCCGGGTGGAGGCGCCATTTGGCAGTGCAGCCCATCGGGTCGGGCTGAACGCGGCGACCTCAAAAGACGCCATGGCTAGGCAGGCCGATGGCCTGATTCGCGGCTTCCTGAGAAACCCTGGCGCAGGCAAGGTGCCAGCTAAGCTGTGAGGGGCCCGAGATGGACAACCCCTCTTCGCGCGCATGGGCGGTCGTGACCCTTACCCCGGTCGATGCCTCGCGAGTGGTTGAGCACTACTTGCAGCTGTCTCGGGAGGAACTGAGCCTTCGCTTTTTCTCGGGGATGCCCGAAGCGCCTGATCGCTTGAGGGAATGGGTGCAATCCACGGTGACGAGCATGCTCAACCGCAACAAGGTTCAACACTTGGGCATCGTCGATCCGCAGGCTAGCGAATCGCTGATCGCGGTGGGATCCTGGGGGCCCAGTCTTGGATTGCCCAAGACTGCTGATTTTGGCGTGAGCGTGGTGCCCAAGTGGCGAGGCAAGGGGCTCACGCTGGCCCTGCTGGACCACGCTTGTACAAAGGCGGTTCAGGCCGGGATGGAGACAATGCGCGTGGACTACCGGCCCGACAACTCGCCTGTGCGGACGCTGCTGCAATCCGTGGCCCTGGTGTTGCCGGTGGGCCAAGGCCAGGCCAGCGCCAAGGCCTCGCTGGGGCCATACGCCATTGAGGTCAGGAAAGTGGTGGAATCCGTGGCCGCGTTTCTGGATGCGGTGGGTATGGGCCCATCGGGCGAAGCCAAGCTCTGACGAGGCAATTAGCCGACGTCGGCTGATCCGGCTTCGTCCTGGAAGCTGTCGCGCACCGTGAACCACACCGAGGTGTGGAACATGGCCGCCATGATGAGCACCAGGGGATAGGCCAGCACGCTCAGCACCTGGGGGCTGCCGATCAACGCGGCCAGCACGCCCAGGGCCAGGCCCACCACCAGGAACACGGCCGCCCAGCCCAGTGTGTACACCAGCATGGCCCACTTATTGGCCCAGCAGGCCAGCAAGCTGAAGAACAGGCTTTTCACCGGGCGCACGCCACGCCAGTACACCAGCGCCGGTGCATGCCAGAAGGCCATCAGCACCGGCGTGTAGAGCAGCATGGCCATCCACAGGCCCGGCTGGTTCAAGGTCTCGCGCATCAGGTCGGTGGCGGCGTCGCTGGCGGCGCCCTGTGTTGCCGCCGGGGCAGGGCCGGCCATCAACAGGGAAAGCGAGATCACCGCGAACAAGGCCGCGGCGTACATGGCACCCAGCACGGCCATCGATTTGCGCTGCTCGGGGCTGCCCCGAAAAGCCGTGGCCAGCACAATGGGCATGGGAAACCGCTCGGCCTCGGCCTCGCGCGTGGCCGCCATCAGACCCAGCGTGGCCGCTGGCACCAGGGCCGCCGCCAGGGCCATGCCCACCACGGGCAAGAGCTGCAGCAGCGACACCACGGCCATGAACATGAAAAACAGCCCCGCCAGGGCCAGGGGCTGGCGCCAGAAGGTCTTGGCACCCAGCTTCACCCAGGTCAGGCCCGTTCGGGCGGAAACGAGGTTGAGCTTCATGCCGCCACCGCCACACCCGCCAGCCAGCCCGCGGCCGTGTCAGCGTCGATCAGCAGGCAGTGCCGCAACACGCGCTCAAAATGGCCCGGGTCGTGGGGCTTGAGCAAGGCCGCTTCGCGCGGCAGGTAGAAGTCCCACAGGCGAGACAGCCAGAAGCGCAGGGCGCCGGCGCGCATCATGGCCGGTAGCAGTTCGCGCTCGGCCGCGCTCAGAGGACGCACCCGCTGGTAGGCGCCCAGCAAGGCACGCACCCGCTCGGCGTCGTGGCGCCCGCCCACCGTCTCGTCGGCGCTGTGGTCGATGCACCAGTCGTTCAGGCACACGGCCAGGTCGAACAGCCAGGTGTCGTGACCGGCGAAGTAGAAATCAAACACCCCGCTCAGGCGGTGGCCGTCGAACAGGGCGTTGTCGCGGAACAGGTCGGCATGCACCGGGCCGGTGGGCAGGGCGCGGTAGCTGGCCCCGGCGGCCACGTGGTTTTGAAAAGCCAGTTCGGCGCGGATCAGCTCGCTCTGCGCTGGCGAAAGGTAAGGCAACACCACGGGCACGGTGTCGTTCCACCAGCTCAGGCCGCGCAGGTTGGGTTGTTGCCGGTCAAAGTCGCGCCCGGCCAGGTGCATGCGCGCCAGCAGTTCGCCCAGCGCCTCGCAATGGGCTACCGTGGGCGCCAATTCGCTGCGACCGACCAGGCGGTTCACCACCGCCGCCGGCTTGCCCTGCACGCTGTGCAGGATGTTGCCCTTTTCATCGCTGGCGGGATCGGGCACCGGAATGCCCTTGGCCGCCAGGTGCTTCATGAGGTACAGGTAATACGGGAGCTGCTCGAAGCCCAGGCGCTCAAACACAGTGAGCACCGACTGCACCACCTCGCCATCGCGCTCGCTGGTGACGAAGTAGTTGGTGTTCTCGATGCCGCCTTGAATGCCTTGAAGCTCGGTGAGCTGGCCCAGGTGGAGCGATTGCAGCAAGGCGGCGGCTTCGCCGGACGAGACTTCGGTGTAGACGGCCATGGAAACGGTCGGGGGGAGATCAGAAATTCAGGATGCGCCAGCTGCTTCGACCGGCATTGCCGGTGGGTTTCCCACCCGTCTCGCCGGGCATCGGGGCATTGGGTTGCGGCTTGATTTCGTAGGCCGGTGCGCCGTTCTTGGGCTGCACGTCGATGCTCTGCGTCTGCCCGCCTACGCGCAATTCGTCGATGCGGGTGAGGGCATCCTCGTTGGTGATGTGCTCGATGGGGCTGTCGGGACGCTGCGCCGGGGCGGCAGCCGCTGGCGACGAGGGGGTCTGCGCCATGGCCGGGGCGGCCATGAGCAGGGCAGAGACAAGGAAGGAGCAGGGCAGGCGGCGCATACTGCATTGTAGGCAGGCAAGGCCCTTGGCGCGGTGCATTGGGGCCGTCTTCCCCGACAATTGCCCCCATGCCTGACGCCCTTGACCCCCGAGACCCTGCCTCCACGCTGCTGCTGATCGACGGCTCCAGCTACCTCTACCGCGCTTTCCACGCCATGCCCGATCTGCGGGCCGTGCCGGGCGACCCCAACAGCCCGGCCACCGGGGCGATTCGGGGCATCGTGAACATGATGCAAAGCCTGCGCAAGGAAGTGCCCGCGGCCTATGTGGCCTGCGTGTTCGACGCCTCGGGCCCCACCTTCCGTGACGAGCTGTACCCCGAGTACAAGGCCCACCGCAGCCCCATGCCCGACGACCTGCGCGCGCAGATCCCGCCCATTCACGAGGTGGTGCGGCTGCTGGGTTTTCCGGTGCTGGACGTGCCCGGCGTGGAGGCCGATGACGTGATTGGTACCCTGGCGCGCGCCGGGGCCGAGCAGGGCATGACGGTGGTCATCTCCAGCGGCGACAAAGACTTGGCGCAGTTGGTGAACGAGCGCATCAGCATCATCGACACCATGAATGGCAAGAAGCGCGACCTGGCGGGCGTGCTGGCCGAGTTTGGCGTGCCGGCCAGCCTGATGATCGACTTCCAGACCCTGGTGGGTGACGCCATCGACAACGTGCCGGGCGTGGAAAAGGTGGGCCCCAAGACGGCGGCCAAGTGGCTCAACGAATACGGCTCGCTCGATGCCCTGGTGGCGCGGGCTGGCGAGATCAAGGGCGTGGCCGGCGAAAACCTGCGCAAGTCGCTGGACTGGCTGCCCACCGGTCGCCAGTTGCTCACCATCAAGACCGACTGCGACCTCAACGGCTGGGTGCCCGGCCTGCCCTCGCTGGCGGCGCTGCGCGCGGGCGATCCCGACGACACCGCGCTCAAGGCCTTCTACGAGCAATACGGCTTCAAAGGCCTGGCCGCCAAGACGGCGACCAAGGTGGCGCCCGCCGGGCCCGCCTTGGGCGAGACCGGCGGCCTTTTTGACGATCCCGCACCGTCCGTTCAGGCCGACCGCCCGCCACTGAAGTACGACACCATCCTCACCTGGGCCGCCTTCGACGACTGGTTTGCCCGGCTGCAGGCGGCCGAGCTGGTGGCACTGGACACCGAGACCACCTCACTGGACGAAATGCGCGCCGAGATCGTGGGCATCTCCTTTAGTGTGGTGCCCGGCGAGGCGGCCTACATCCCGCTGCGCCACAGCGGCCCCGACGCGCCCGAGCAATTGCCTTTCGATGACGTGCTGGCGCGCTTGAAACCCTGGCTGGAAGACCCGGCCCGCCACAAGCTGGGCCAGCACATCAAATACGACCGCCACGTGTTTGCCAACCACGGCATCGAGGTGCGCGGCTATGCGCACGACACCATGCTGCAGAGCTACGTGCTGGAGGTGCACAAGCCCCACAGCCTGGAAAGCCTGGCCGACCGCCACACCGGGCGCAAGGGCATTTCGTACGAAGACCTGTGCGGCAAGGGTGCGCACCAGATTCCCTTTGCCCAGGTGGACGTGGCCAAGGCCGCCGAGTACTCGTGCGAAGACAGCGACCAGACCCTGGACGTGCACCGCGTGCTGTGGCCGCGCCTGCAGGCCGACGACAAGCTGCGCTTCATCTACGAACTGGAGATCGCCAGCAGCGAAGCGCTGTACCGCATCGAGCGCAACGGCGTGCTGATCGACGGCCCCACGCTGGCGGCGCAAAGCCACGAACTGGGCCAGCGCATCATCGCCCTGGAGCAAGAGGCCTACGCCATCGCCGGCCAGCCCTTCAACCTCTCAAGCCCCAAACAATTGGGCGAAATCTTCTTTGACAAGCTGGGATTGCCCGTCATCAAGAAGACGGCCACCGGGGCGCGCAGCACCGACGAAGAAGTGCTGGAGAAGCTGGCCGAAGACTATCCCCTGCCGGCCAAGATCCTGGAGCACCGCAGCCTGTCCAAGCTCAAGGGCACCTACACCGACAAACTCGCCCAACTGGCCCTGCCACGCACCGGGCGCGTGCACACCCACTACGCGCAGGCCGTGGCGGTGACCGGGCGCTTGTCCAGCAACGACCCCAACCTGCAGAACATCCCCATCCGCACGGCCGAGGGCCGTCGCGTGCGCGAGGCCTTCGTGGCCCCGCCGGGCAGCGTCATCGCCAGCGCCGATTACTCGCAGATCGAGCTGCGCATCATGGCCCACATCAGCGGTGACGCCGCCCTGCTGCGCGCCTTCCATGAGGGGCTGGACGTGCACCGCGCCACCGCCGCCGAGGTGTTCGGCCTGGCGCCCGAGCAGGTGAGCACCGAGCAGCGCCGCTACGCCAAGGTCATCAACTTCGGCCTCATCTACGGCATGAGCAGCTACGGCCTGGCCAAGGCCCTGGGCATCGACAATACGGCGGCCAAGAACTACATCACGCGTTACTTCGAGCGCTTCGAGGGCGTCAAGCGCTACATGGACGACACCCGCGAAAGCGCCAAGGAAAAGGGCTACGTGGAAACCGTGTTCGGTCGCCGGCTCTACCTGCCCGAGATCAAGAGCCCCAACGGCCCGCGCCGCGCGGCCGCCGAGCGCGCGGCCATCAACGCGCCGATGCAGGGCACCGCCGCCGACCTCATCAAGATGAGCATGGTGGCCGTGCAAAAGGCACTGGACGAACAAGCCCGGCGCACCAAGATGGTCTTGCAGGTGCACGACGAACTGGTGTTCGAGGTGCCCGAAAACGAGGTGGACTGGCTGCGCACCGAGATCCCCCGCCTGATGGCTGGCGTGGCGGCGCTGAAGGTGCCGCTGCTGGCCGAGGTGGGCATGGGGCCGAACTGGGAACAGGCCCACTGAGGCCGGTGTCCGCAGGGGGCGTTGAACTTCGCCGCCCTTGAGCGGTCTGTTGCCATTCCCGACCAACCAAAAAAGGAGACAAGCCATGCTCAAGGAAGACCACGTTCAAGACCTCCACGCCTTGCTGCCCGCCACGGGCACCACCACCACGGGCACGACCACCACCGGCACCTCGCGCCGCACGGCGTTGAAGGCCGCGCTGGGCGTGGGCTACGCCGCGTCGGCATTGCCGCTGATGGCGCAGACCGCGATCAAGACCCCGTCTGACGGGCTCACCGTGGGTGAGATCACGCTCGACGTGAATGGGTTTGGTGTGCCCGTCTACCGGGCCGCGCCAGCCGGCAAGACCGGTCTGCCGGTGGTGCTGGTGCTGTCTGAGATCTTCGGGGTGCACGAGTACATCGCCGACACCGCCCGCCGCTTTGCCCGGGCTGGCTACCTCGCCCTCGCGCCCGAGCTGTTTGCCCGCCAAGGCGATGCACAGGGCTATGGCGAGATGGCCAAGCTCATCGCCGAGGTCATCAGCAAGGTGCCGGACGCGCAGGTCATGGCCGACCTCGACGCCTGCGTGAAGTGGGCCGCCGCCAATGGTGGCGACGCCAAGCGGGTGGCGGTCACAGGCTTTTGCTGGGGCGGGCGCCAGACCTGGCTCTATGCCGCGCACAACCCGGCCGTGAAGGCGGGGGTGGCCTGGTACGGCCGGCTGGTGGGCGAACCCTCGCCACTCACGCCCAAGCACCCGGTGGACGTGGCCGCCCAACTGCACGCGCCGGTGCTGGGCCTGTACGGCGAGGCCGACACCGGCATTCCGCTTGACACGGTTGCTAAGATGAAAGCAGCTTTGGCCAAAGGCAATGCCGCCGCCAAATCCTCGACCTTCGTGGTCTATCCGGAAGCCCCTCATGCCTTCCACGCCGACTACCGGCCCAGCTTCCGAAAGGGGCCGGCCGAGGACGGCTGGACGCGGGCCTTGAACTGGTTCCGGGAGCACGGTGTGGCCTGACGGCCGCTCCGCGCCACGAGCCCAGGCCGCCCAGTGCGGCCTTTTTTTGCGACCGAAAAACGATGACCCTGATTGCTATCCTGATTGGAACGATTGCTGCCGGTGTGGGCAGCGTGTGGCTGGCGGCCCTGCTGGGCTTTGCCATGCTGGCGCGTTTCACCCAGCACATGCTCAGCCTGGCGGCCGGTGCCCTGTTGGCCACCGCCTTCATGCACTTGCTGCCGGAAGCGTTCGAGAGCGCGGCCAGCGCGCACGAGTTGTTCGCGCTGCTGCTGGGGGGGCTGGTCTTCTTTTTCCTGCTCGACAAGGCCGAGCTGTGGCACCACGGGCATGAACACCACCAGCTCACGTCGGCGGATGCGCCTGAGCACCACCACGGGCACGACCACCCACATGCCCACCCGCATGCCCACGGCCACGCACACCACCATCACCACCACGACCACGCACACCACTATCACCACCACGACCACAGCCCGCGATCGGGCGGCTGGGCGGTGCTGGCCGGTGACAGCGTGCATGCATTTGGTGACGGCATCCTGATCGCCTCGGCCTTCATGGCCGACATGCGACTGGGCGTGGTGGCGGCCCTGGCCGTGCTGGCCCACGAAGTGCCCCACCACATGGGCGACCTGGTGGTGCTGCAGCAGACCTCTCGCACCTCGCGCATGGCCATCGTGAAGGTGTCGCTCGCTGGCACGGTGACGGCTCTCGGCGGCATCGTGGGCTATGTGCTGCTCAACCAGCTGGAAGATTTCTTGCCCTACTTCCTGGTGGCGGCGTCCAGCAGCTTTGTCTACGTGGCCTTGGCCGACCTGATTCCCCAGTTGCAAAAGCGCCTGGGCCTGCGCGCGACGCTGGCGCAGGTGGTGTGGCTGCTGGCGGGCATTGCGCTGGTGACCCTGGTCAGCGGCCTGGCGCACTCGCACTGAGGCGGCGCCGGCCTGGTTCGCCCAGGATCAGCCTCGGGCTCGCGGGGTGCCGGGGGTGTTGCACCAGGCGCTCCAGCTACCGGGGTAGAGCGCCGAGCGGCCCAATCCCGCGACCTCCATGGCCAGCAGGTTGGGCAGGGCGCTCACGCCGCTGCCGCACTGGTGCACCACGCCCGCGGGATCGCGGCCGCCCAGCAGTTGCAGGAATTCTTGCTTCAGTTGCTCGGCGGGTTTAAAGCGGCCATCGGGTCCGATGTTGTCGGCGAAGGGCCGGTTCAGGGCGCCCGGAATGTGGCCGGCCACCGGGTCAAGTGGCTCCACTTCGCCTCGAAACCTGGGGGTGGCCCGGGCGTCAATCACAGTTTGTCCTGGGCTGCCCAGTGCCTGCTGCAGCTCGGTTGTGCCCAGTGCCCGCACCAGCGAATTCCCCAGCACGAAGCGGCCGGGTGAGGGCGTTGGCGTTGGGTCGGCCGTGACGGGGCCACCCGCGGCTTTCCAGGCTGGCAGGCCACCGTTGAGTACCGCCACGGCCTCGTGACCACACCACTTCAGCATCCACCACAGCCGACCGCAGTAATTGGCGCCTTGGCGGTCCAGCACCACCACCTGCTGTTGTGGGTTCAGGCCCCAGGCCACCAGTCGGGCGGCAAAGGCCTCGCGCGAGGGCAGGGGGTGACGCCCGGCACTGGGCGACTGGTCGTGGTCGCTGAGGTCTTGGTCCAGGTCGGCGTGCAGCGAGCCGGGAATGTGTTCCTGGGCGTACTGCGCCTTTCCCGCTTGAGGGTTGCCAAGTTCAAAGCTGGCGTCCAGCACCAGCGGGGTGGGGCCGCTGGCCATCAGGCGCTGCAGCTCGGTGGCTTCGATCAGGGTGGTGTGCATGCCGCGATTGTGCGGCAGGTGTTCTGGTCTCGGGGCGTCAGCGCTCTTCGCCGGGCGCCTGTGGAACGGCCCGGGCGCGCAGCACCGTGGCGGCGATGCCGCTGGCCACGATCAGGCCCATGCCCAGCCACCCGATCAGCGGCAAGTGGTCACCGAAGATGAGCAGGCTGAACAAGCCGGCGAACACGATGCCCGAGTACTGCAGGTTGGCCACCAGCATGGTGGCGCCGCTGGAGTAAGCGCGAGTCATGCACAGTTGGCCCAGTGCCGCCAGCACGCCAATGGGCAGAAGCCACAGGGCGCTGGGCCATGTCCATTCGCTTGCGCCCACGAACACCATGCCCAGGGCGCCAGCCAGCACCGCGCCAAAAGAGAAGTAGAAGACGGTGCGGCTCTCGGGCTCGCCCGCCTTGGCCAGGGCCGCCACCTGCAGGTAGGCGAGGGCAGCGAACAGGCCCGACATCAGGCCCACCAGGGCCCCCAGTGCCTGATCGCCGGTGAAGGAGGGGCGCAGCATCATGGCCACGCCACCAAAGCCGGCCAACACCGTCAAGAAGAGCGGCCCCTGGCGGCGCAGCTCGCCGCCTCGGCTTTGCATCAGCAGCGAACCACCCAGCAAAAAGGTGGCAATCCAGACGCTGCTCATGTAATTGAGCGTCATGGCCGTGGCCAGTGGGAGCAGGGCGATGGCGTAGAACCAGGCGGTCAGCGAGATCGTGCCCACAATGCTGCGCCACACGTGCATCATGGGCAGCCGGGTGCGAAGGGACACGCCCTGCACGCGGGTCATGGCGTAGATGAACACCATGCCCACCATGCCGCGGTAGCACACGATCTCAAAGCTGTTGAAGTGGGCCGAGGCGAACTTGATGCACACGCCCATGCTCGCGAAGAACAGCGAGGCGAGCACCATCCACAGGGCCTGCATGGATCAGGCCCTGTGTGTGAGGAAGGTGCGAGAGAGGGGCAAGCCCGATCTCAGCCCTTGAGGGCATCGCCCAACTGGCGGCGATACCACTCGTGGAAGTGCTGCATGCCGTCTTCCATGGGGCTTTGGTAAGGGCCGACCTCGTTGTCGCCGCGCGCCAGCAGGGCCTTGCGGCCTGCGTCCATGCGCTCGGCGATCTCGTCGTCCTCGATGCAGGTCTCCATGTAGGCCGCCCGTTGGGCCTCGACGAAGTCGCGCTCGAAGGCAGAGATTTCCTCGGGGTAGTAGAACTCCACCATGTTCAGCGTCTTGTCCACGCTGATGGGGTGCAGGGTGGAGACGGTGAGCACGTGCGGGTACCACTCGACCATGATGTGCGGGTAGTAGGTCAGCCAGATGGCGCCGTGCTCGGGTGCCTGGCCCTGGCGGTACTGCATGAGTTGCTGGTGCCAGCGCTGGTAGACCGGGCTGCCGGCCTTGCCCAGCAGGTTCTGTGCACCCACCGTCTGCACCGAGTACTCGGGCTTGAACTCCCAGCGCAGGTCTTCGCAGGTGACGAAGTTGCCCAGGCCGGGGTGGAAGGGCGCGACGTGGTAGTCCTCCAGGTAGACCTCAATGAAGGTCTTCCAGTTGTAGTTGCACTCGTGCAGTTCCACGTGGTCGAGCACCATGCCCTCGAAGTTGAGGGCATTGCGCGGGCCCATGTGGGCCAGGTCGGCGTCGATGTCGCGGCCGTTGTCCTCGAACAGCAGGCCGTTCCACTCACGCAGGCCGTAGTTGTTGAGGTTCAGGCAAGGGTCGTGCGAGAAGTGGGGGGCGCCCAGCAACTCGCCAGCCTTGCCGCCGTTGCTGCCGCTGTAGGTCCAGCGGTGCAGCGGGCACACGATGTTGCCGCCGGCGTGGCCAGCTTGCGTGGCCGCCAGGTTGCCGCGGCCTTTGAGCATGACCGCTTGCCGGTGGCGGCAGACGTTGGAGACGAGCTCAATGCCAGACGGGGTGCGCACCAGGGCGCGGCCGCCCTGCTCCTGGGGGAGGGCGTAGTAGTCGCCGACGTTGGGAACCGACAGAGAGTGCCCCACATACCGGGGCCCGCGCTGAAAGATGGTCTCCAGTTCGCGCTGGAACAGCGCTTCATCGAAATAGCTGGAAACCGGAAGTTGGCTTGCGGCCTGCTGCAGTTGAAGACTCAAATCAGACATGTTGTCCTGACCTAAAGACTCCCCCTATGAAGGGGCAGGGTAAGCGCTGTGCTCGTCAGACGAATTCGCGCGGGATGGGTGAAGTGGTGCGTCCCTCCGGGCGTGCAAAGGCCCGTCAGTCATGAAAAAGAGGCGGGATTGTACCCTCGCCCCTGTTTTCAGGGGGGCTTTTGCCCTTGATCGCTAGAATCTTCGGTTTCGTCTGCGGCTTTGGCCAACGGCACATCAGGCTGGCGGCGCCCCTTTGCCGCATGGTCGGCGCTATGCTGAAGCCCCGCGAAACCCTATCCCCCATGAGTACCGCACCCTCCCGTTCCCGCTCTACCCCGGCCGCCCCCCAGGACCCGGTGGCGCCCAGCTACGAAGCCGCGCTTGACGAACTGGAGCGCCTGGTGGCCCAGCTTGACGCCGGCCAATTGCCGCTGGACGAGTTGATGACGCACTACCAGCGCGGCGCCGCGCTGCTGGCTTTCTGTCGCGACAAGTTACAGGCGGTGGAGAACCAGATCAAGGTGCTGGAGGCCAACGAACTCAAACCCTGGGACGCCGCGTGAGCCGCCTTGACCCCAACCTGAACTTTCCCGCCTGGCGCAGCGCGCAGCAGGCCGCCATTGAGGCCGCGCTGGAGCGCTTCGTGCCGCTGGATGCCCCCGCCCGCCTGGGCGAAGCCATGCGCTACGCCGTGCTCGACGGTGGAAAACGCCTGCGGCCCTTGCTCGTGCTGGCCAGTTGCGAGGCGGTTAACGGCCACCGCGAGGCCGCCATGCGCGCGGCCTGCGCGGTGGAGCTGATCCACGCCTATTCCCTTGTGCACGACGACATGCCCTGCATGGACAACGACGTGCTGCGCCGCGGCAAGCCCACGGTGCATGTTGCATTTGGCGAGGCCCAGGCCCTGCTGGCCGGCGACGCACTGCAAGCCCTGGCCTTTGAACTGCTGGTGCCCGGCGATGGCAGCATCGCGCCCGCCCTTAGCGCCGATCTGTGTCGGCGCCTGGCCCTGGCGGCCGGGGCCGATGGCATGGCGGGTGGCCAAGCCGTCGACCTTGCCAGCGTGGGGCTTGCCCTTGATCAACCGGCCCTGGAAGGCATGCACCGGCGCAAGACCGGCGCCCTTCTTCAGGCCAGCGTGATGATGGGCGCCGCCACCGGCGCGCCCGCGGCCACCACCTTGGCGGCGCTGGCCGACTACGGGGCCAGCATCGGGCTGGCCTTCCAGGTGGTGGACGACATTCTGGATGTCACGGCCGACTCGGCCACCTTGGGCAAGACCGCGGGCAAGGACGCCGCGGCCGACAAGCCCACCTTCGTGTCTCTGATGGGCCTGGACGCCGCGCAGGCCTATGCCGATGCGGTGCTGGCCAAGGCCCACGAGGCCCTGGACCGCAGCGGCATTTCGCAGAGCGCCACCTTGCATGCCCTGGCCGATTGGGTGGGCCGCCGCGCCTCCTGACCGCCTCGATCCTCTGAAGCGAAACCGACCATGAGTTCCTTGCTTGCCTCCATCGATCTGCCGGCCGACCTCCGCCGCCTCTCCCGGCAGCAGTTGCCCGCTTTGGCGCAGGAGCTGCGTGGCTTCGTGCTGGACAGCGTGTCCAAGACCGGAGGGCACCTCAGCTCGAACCTCGGCACGGTCGAGCTGACCATCGCGCTGCACTACGTGTTCAACACGCCCGAAGACCGCCTGGTGTGGGACGTGGGTCACCAGACCTATCCTCACAAGATCCTCACCGGACGGCGCGACCGCATGCACACCCTTCGGCAATTGGGTGGCATCAGCGGCTTTCCGCGCCGCGACGAGAGTGAATACGACACCTTCGGCACCGCCCACTCGTCCACCAGCATCTCCGCCGCCCTGGGCATGGCCCTGGCGGCCAAGGCGCAAGGCTCCGATCGCAAGGCGGTGGCCATCATCGGCGACGGCGCCATGACCGCCGGCATGGCCTTCGAGGCCCTGAACAACGCTGGCGTGGCCGATGGCCGCCTGCTGGTGGTGCTCAACGACAACGACATGTCGATCTCGCCGCCCGTGGGCGCGCTCAACCGCTACCTGGCCCAGCTCATGAGCGGGCAGTTCTACGCGGCGGCCAAGAACGTGGGCAAGCAGGTGCTCAAGGGCGCGCCGCCGCTGTTCGAGCTGGCCAAGCGCCTGGAAGAGCACGCCAAAGGCATGGTGGTGCCCGCCACGCTGTTCGAAAAATTTGGCTTCAACTACATCGGCCCCATCGACGGCCACGACCTGGATTCGCTGATCCCCACGCTGGAGAACATCAAGAACCTGCTGGACCGCGACGAAGGCCCTCAGTTTCTGCATGTGGTCACCAAGAAGGGGCAAGGCTACAAGCTGGCCGAGGCCGACCCGGTGGCCTACCACGGTCCTGGCGCTTTTGACCCCGCCGTGGGCCTCACCAAGCCCGCCACGCCGCCCAAGACCACCTTCACCCAGGTGTTCGGCAAGTGGCTGTGCGACATGGCCGCCGCCGACGAGCGCCTGGTGGGCATCACGCCGGCCATGCGCGAAGGCTCGGGCATGGTGGAGTTTGAAAAGCGTTTCCCCAAGCGCTACTTCGACGTGGGCATCGCCGAGCAGCACGCCGTCACCTTCGCCGCTGGCTTGGCCTGCGAGGGCATGAAGCCCGTGGTGGCGATCTACTCCACCTTTCTGCAACGCGGTTACGACCAGCTGGTGCACGATGTGGCGCTACAAAACCTGCCCGTGGTGTTCGCGCTGGACCGCGCCGGTATCGTGGGGGCTGACGGTGCCACTCACGCAGGTGCGTATGACATCGCCTTTCTGCGGTGCATCCCCAACATGGCGGTGGCCTGCCCGGCCGACGAGGCCGAGTGCCGCCAGTTGCTCACCACCGCCTACGAGCAGAACCACCCGGTGGCCGTGCGCTACCCGCGTGGCGCAGGCGTGGGCGCTGCAGTGCCCACGCACCTGGACGCGCTGCCCTATGGCAAGGGCGAGGTGCGCCGCTCGGGCCGGCGAATCGCCATCCTGGCCTTCGGCACCATGCTCTACCCTGCCTTGGCCGCCGCTGAGCGGCTGAACGCCACCGTGGCCAACATGCGCTGGGCCAAGCCACTGGACACGGACCTCCTGCACGAACTGGCCCAGACCCATGACGCCATCGTCACGGTGGAAGAAGGCTGCGTCATGGGCGGCGCCGGCAGTGCGGTGCTGGAGGCGCTGCAACTTCAAGGGCGTGCCGTGCCGGTGCTGCAGCTGGGTCTGCCCGATGAATTCATCGAGCACGGTGATCCGGCCAAGCTGCTGTCTCAGGTGGGGCTGGACGCGGGTGGTATCGAGCGTTCGATTCGCCAGGCCTTTGGCCCATTGCTGGATGAAGAAAACGGGGCGCAGGCACGAGCTGCCTGAGACGGGTTCCTGAGGGTTTACACCAGTTGGCGGCGTCAGGGTTGAGAAAACGCCCCTCACCTACAATCCCCGCACCGACCAACATCCGCACGCAGCCCGTCAGACCAGCGACAGGCTGCGTGTTTCTTTATCTGTCATCGGATAGTGGGCCTGCGTCGGTGTTCACAAGACATGGGAATCACAATGGGTGCATTGCTTAAGTTCTCGCGGGCCATCGACTGGCTCAATGCCCAGGTGGGCAAATACGCGATCTGGCTGATCATGGGTTCCACCTTGATCAGCGCTCTCAACGCCGTTGTTCGCTACACGTTCAACACCAGTTCGAACGCCATGCTGGAGATCCAGTGGTATCTCTTTGCCTGGTCCTTCCTGATCGCCGCGGCCTTCACGCTGCTCAACCGCGAGCACGTGCGCATTGACGTCATCAACAGCCGGCTGTCGAAGAAGACCCAGATGTGGATCGACATCATCGGCTTCGCCTTTTTCCTCACGCCTGTGTGCCTGTTGGTGCTGGACTTCTGCATCCCCATGCTGATTCAGAAGTACCAGTCGGGCGAGATGTCGGGCAACCCAGGTGGTCTCATCCGCTGGCCCGTTTGGCTGGCCATTCCCGTGGGCTTTACCTTGCTCATGCTGCAAGGGTGGTCCGAGTTGATCAAGCGCGTCGCCTTCCTGCGTGGGCAGGGGCCTGACCCGACCCTGAAGGCTGGAGAGAAATCCGCCGAGGAGGAACTGGCCGAGATCCTGCGCCAGCGCGAAGCCTCCAAGACGGAAGCCACCTCTCACTGATCGCACAGGGACGTCACCATGGAATTCATCACGACCAACTACGCCCCGATCATGTTCGCGGGGCTGATCATGTTTCTGCTGCTGGGCTTCCCGGTGGCATTCAGCCTTGGGGCCTGCGGCCTTGCCTTCGGCGTCCTCGGCATCGAGCTGGGGGTGTTTCCCTCGTCGGTCATGGCGTGGCTGCCGCAGCGCCTCATCGGCATCATGGCCAACGACACCTTGCTGGCCGTGCCTTTCTTCACCCTGATGGGGCTGATTCTTGAACGAAGCGGCATGGCGGAAGACCTGCTCGACACCGTGGGCCAGGTGTTCGGCCCCATGCGTGGCGGTCTCGCGCTGGCGGTGATCTTCGTCGGCGCGCTGCTGGCGGCCACCACCGGCGTGGTTGCCGCTTCGGTGATCTCGATGGGCCTGATCTCGCTGCCCATCATGCTGCGCTACGGCTATGACCGAAAGTTCTCCAGTGGTGTGATCGCAGCGTCCGGCACCCTGGCCCAGATCATTCCGCCCTCGCTGGTGCTCATCATCATGGCCGACCAGCTCGGCCGCAGCGTGGGCGACATGTACAAGGGCGCGTTCATTCCTGCGTTCATGCTGGTGGGCATGTACGTGCTGTACGTGGCCTTTCTCGCCATCTTCAAGCCGCACAGCGTGCCGGCCTTGCCGCCCGAAGCCCGTGTGTACCGCGAGCCCAATGGCGACTCTGGCTACGTGTCGCTGGCGGTCCTGATGAGCCTTTCTTTCCTGGTGTCCATCGTGCTGGCCCGCTATATGCCCGAGGTTCACACCTGGTGGCTGGGCGAAGAGGTGACCTCGGTGCCCACCGACGAGAAGATCGTGGTGGCCATGTGCGGCGGTACCTTTGTGGCGCTGGTGATCGCGCTGGCCAACAAATACGCCAAGCTGGGGCTGCTCTCGCGTCTGGCAGAGCGCGTGACCTTCGTGCTGATCCCGCCGCTGCTGCTGATTTTCCTGGTGCTGGGCACCATCTTCCTGGGCGTGGCCACCCCCACCGAAGGCGGCGCCATGGGTGCCGTGGGTGCCATGGTCATGGCCTGGGTGCGCAAGCGACTGGACATGAAGTTGCTGCAGCAGGCGCTGGCCAGCACCACCAAGCTGGGCAGCTTCGTGATGTTCATCCTGATCGGCGCCACGATCTTCGGCCTGGTTTTCCAGGCGGCCGATGGCCCGAAGTGGGTGGAGCATCTGCTGTCGGGCTTGCCTGGCGGGCCGGTGGGTTTCCTGATCGTGGTGAACGTCATGATCTTCTTCCTGGCCTTCTTCCTGGACTACTTTGAGCTGTCCTTCATCGTGGTGCCGCTGCTGGCCCCGGTGGCAGAGAAGCTGGGCATCGACCTGATCTGGTTCGGCGTGCTGTTGGCGGTCAACATGCAGACGTCGTTCATGCACCCGCCCTTCGGCTTTGCGCTGTTCTTCCTGCGCTCCGTTGCACCTGACAAGCCTTATGTGGATCGTGTGACGCAGAAGGTCATGGATCCGGTCACCACCATGCAGATCTACAAGGGCGCCATTCCCTTCCTGCTGATCCAGTTGGTCATGGTGGGGACGCTCATCGCCTTCCCGGGTCTGGTCACTGGCAACCTCGACAAGGTTGAGAACTACGATCTCAAAGCCGTGGGCGAGCAGATGCAAGAGCAACTGGCGCCTGAGGCGGAAGAGGGTGGCTATGGCAGCGACGAGGCCATTGGTGCGGAAGAGTCCGCTTCTCCAGAGCCTTCTGCTGGCGCCGCCGAGCCTGCAGCCAATGAGCCGGCGCAGGAGGACGATCCAATGAAGGCCATGCAGGATGCGTTGAAACAGAAGTGATGCTTCGGCAGGCCGGCGTCTTTGGGCACCGGCCTGGCTGACCTTTCAGTTTCATGACGCGCACCAAATGCTCAAGGGAAAACCCTTTGCGCTCGAGAGCATGGGCCGCGCCGATAGTCAATAGAATGAAGACCGACTTCACAGTCTTGGCGTGACCCACGAGGCAACGCCATTTTTTTTCCTCACTAGCAAATCCTGGAGCAATCTCAATGGATCGTCGTTCTATCGTGAAGAGTGCCGGTTTGGCCGGTGTGCTGGCCGCTGGCGTGGCCCCCGCCGTTCACGCCCAGCAGACCGTTCGCTGGCGCCTGGCCTCTAGCTTCCCCCGCTCGCTTGACACCATCTTCGGCAGCGCCGAAATGCTGTCCAAGACGGTCAAGGAGCTCTCCGGTGGCAAGTTCGAGATCTCCGTGCACCCTGCCGGTGAACTGATGCCCGCCTTCGGCGTGGTGGACGCGCTGCAGGGCGACAACATCGAAATGGCCCAATCGGCCGCTTACTACTTCACCGGCAAGGACCCGGTGTTTGCCTTCAGCTGCGCAGTGCCCTTCGGCCTGACGGCCCGCCAGAACGTGGCCTGGAAGCAGTACGGCGACGGCGGCAAGCTGCTCGACGAGTTCTTCGCCCAGTACAACTTCCGCACCGCCAGCGCTGGCAACACCGGCACCCAGATGGGTGGCTGGTACCGCAAAGAGATCAAGACCGTTCAGGACCTCAAGGGCCTGAAGATGCGCATGGGCGGCGGTGTGTTCGGCGAAGGCATGGCCAAGCTGGGCGTGGTGGCACAGAACCTGCCCGCAGGTGACGTGTACCAGGCGCTGGAAAAGGGCACGCTGGACGCCGCCGAATTCGTCGGCCCGCACGACGACGCCAAGCTCGGCTTCAACAAGGTGGCTCCGTTCTACTACTACCCCGGCTGGTGGGAAGGTGGAGCTGACCTCGAATTCTTCGTCAACCTGAAGAAGTACAACGCACTGTCGAACGAAAACAAGGCCATCCTGGACGCTGCCATGGCCGTGGCCGCCACCGACATGACCGCCAAGTACGACACCTACAACCCGATCGCCCTGAAGAAGCTGGTGGCCGCCAAGACCCAGCTCAAGGCCTTCCCGAAGGCCGTGATCGATGCCGGCTTCAAGGCCTGCATGGAGGTGTTTGCCGAGCACGAAGCCAAGTCGCCCACCTTCAAGAAGATCCACCAGAGCATGCGCGCCTTCCAGCGCGACCAGATTCTGTGGAACCGCTTCTCGGAGTTCCCGTTCAACCAATACATGAACGGCGTCAAGATCTGATGCGACGGTCGCCCGGCTTGGTCGGGCGCCAACAGATCCAAGCCCGCCGCCACGGCGGGCTTTTTTGTGCCCGTCTCAGACTCGCCTTCGGTCCAAAGACCGCTGACTGCATGCGAGACAATGCAGGCCCTTTCCCTCACTGCTTCTTCTGATTCCCATGGACCTCGACGTTCGCATCCTCGACCCGCGCCTTCAAGACCTCATGCCGAGCTATGCCACGCCCGGCAGCGCCGGCCTGGACCTTCGTGCTTGTCTGGATGCGCCCCTCACGCTTGAGGCCAATGCCTGGCAACTGGTGCCCACCGGCTTGGCCATCCACCTGGCCGATCCCGGCTATGCGGCCATGATCCTGCCCCGATCGGGCTTGGGTCACAAGCACGGCATCGTGCTGGGCAATCTGGTGGGCCTGATCGACAGCGACTACCAGGGCCAGCTCATGGTGAGCGCCTGGAACCGAAGCGACGTGGCCTTCACCATCGAGCCCATGGAGCGCATTGCGCAGCTGGTGATCGTGCCGGTGGTGCAGGCCAATCTGCGCGTGGTGAACGAGTTTGCCTCGGCCAGTGAGCGGGGCACCGGTGGCTACGGCTCCACCGGGCGCAACTGACCACCTTCAGTGCAGCGTGGGCGGCGCGTCGTCCGGTGGGGTGACTTCCATGCGGAAGAAGCCAGTGCCCAGCGTGCCGCGCCCGATTTCTTCCTCTGCGGCCTCGCGCACGGCGTGCACTTTCAGGCGCACCCGCAGGGCGATGCCGGCCAGGGGGTGGTTGCCGTCGAGCACCACGTGGTCGGGGTAAATGTCGCTCACGAAGTAGAGGCGATCGCGGGGGGCGGCGGGGTTGCAGCCGTCGGGCAGGCCGTCGAAGCCCATGCCCTCTTCGATGTCGGCCGGGAAGCGGTCGCGCGGCTCCAGGAAGAGCAGGCGGTCGTCATAGTCACCGAAGGCGTCCTGGGGCTCCAGGTGCAGGTCAATGGAGTCGCCTGCCACATGCCCTTGCAGGGCTTCTTCGATCTTGGCCAGCAGGTCTTTGCCGCCCACGAGAAATTCGATCGGCTCGTCCAGTTCGTCGAGCACTTCACCCAAGGTGTCTTTGAGTGTCCAGGTCAGGGCCACGACACACTGTTCGGAGATGGGCATGAGACTTTTCATCCGACAATTGTCCCATGAGCACCGCCCCTGACCACCGTCTCCCCCATCCCGACCAAGCCCTCGACCTTCTTGGCGGCTTGAGCCCGGCGCGCTTCATGCGCCGCCACTGGCAAAAGAAACCGCTGTTGATTCGGCAGGCCATACCGGGCTTCCAACCGTTGCTGAACCGAAGCGAGCTGTTTGACCTGGCCGCACGCGAGGGAGTCGAGTCCCGTTTGATCGTGCACGGCACACAGGGCTGGAAGTTGCGCCATGGGCCATTTCCGCGGCGTGCCCTGCCGCCGGTCAAACAGCCGCGCTGGACGCTGCTGGTGCAAGGTGTTGACCTGCACGTGCCCGCCGTGCATGAGCTGATGCAGCGCTTCCGTTTCGTGCCTGACGCGCGCCTGGACGACCTGATGATCTCTTGGGCCAGTGATGGTGGTGGCGTGGGTCCCCATTTCGACAGCTACGACGTGTTCCTGCTGCAGGCCAGCGGTCGCCGTCGCTGGCGCATCGGCCGCCAGAAAGACCTGAGCCTGCAACCGGACGTGCCGCTGAAGATTCTGAGCCATTTCGAGCCCGAGGAAGAGCACGTGCTGGAAGCCGGCGACATGCTTTACCTGCCCCCGCGCTGGGCTCACGATGGCGATGCGGAAGGGGCCGATTGCATGACCTATTCCATCGGCTTTCGCTCACCCCAGCGTGGCGGCCTGGCCGGCGAATTGCTGCAGCGCATGGCCGACGAGGTGGACGACCCCGTGCTCTACCGCGACCCGGGCCAGGAGGCCACGGATCGACCCGCTGAGGTGCCAGCAGGCTTGCACGCTTTTGCCCGAGAGGCTTTGCTGCGCCTGGCCGCCGACGAGCAAGGCATGGCCTGCGCCCTGGGGGAGGTGCTCACCGAACCCAAGCCCGCCACTTGGTTCGATGCGCCGTCAGGAGACTGGCGCGAAGCCGCCTTGGTGCTGGATCGCCGCACCCGCATGCTCTACGACGCGCGGCACATTTTCATCAATGGTGAAAGCTTCCGGGCCGCTGGCGCCGACGCCCGCCTGATGCGGGAACTGGCCGACCACCGCCGCTTGCCCGCCAAGCTTGTGCAGCGGGCCAGCGAAGACGCGCGCGCCCTGCTGCAAGACTGGTTCGACGCCGGTTGGCTTCACCTGGACCACACCGCCAACGCCATTTGAATGGGGCTGCCATGAACGACACCACCCAACCCGATGTCTCGCCCTTGCCACCCAGCGGTTTGCCGGAAGGGCGACTGGAGGGGCGGGTGGCGTTTCAGGACGCGGTGCGGTCAGCCCTGGCCTCGGCCGAGGCACAGGGCTGGTCGCAACTGGTGTTGAGCGATCCCGACTTTCTGGATTGGCCGTTGGGCGAGCGCGGTGTGGTGGAGGCACTTGATGGCTGGGCCCGACGAGGGCGTACGCTGCGCCTGCTGGCGGCCGACTTCGCTCGCCTTCGCGAGGCCCATCCTCGATTTCTGCGCTGGCGAACCACCTGGGGGCACCTGGTGGAGGCGCACGTGTGCCCGCACGCACCAGACCACGAGCTGCCCACCGCGATGTGGACGCCCACCTGGACACTGGAATGCCTTGACCCCGTGCACTTCACCGCTGTGGCCACCACGGCGGCAGACCGCCGGGTGGCGCTGAACGAGCGCCTGATGGGCTGGTGGCGGCGCGGCACGCCCGGTTTCCCCGTGACCACAATGGGATTGTGAGCAATCGAAACAGGGTGCAACGCCGCGACCGCCGATCGCCTGGCCGGCCTATCATCTCCTGAGCTCCGCGCTCGTGGTCAGGTCCGCGCGGGCCGTGAGGGCTTCCTTCGGAGGCGCCACGCAGGAGGAGGGCCGGCCCATCAAGAAGAAGGAGATTCCCAATGAACAAGATGCAATGGTTGGCCGTGGTGTGCGCGGTCACCGCACTGGCGGCGTGCGGCCAGAAGGAAGAGACGCCCCCGCCCGTGGCGCCAGCCGCGGCGCCTGCGGCCGCTCCCGCCGAGACATCAGCCAGCGCCCCGAGCCTTAGCGGCGCTGCCGACACCGCCAAGCAGGCGGGCTCGCTGGCGGTTGACGCCGCCAAGGAGGCCGGTACGGCCACCGTGGATGCGGCCAAGGATGCCGCAGCCGCCACGGCCGAGGCCGCCAAGAAGGCCGCCGAGGCCACCAAGGAAGCCGCGCAAGACGCGGTCAAGCCCAAGCAATAAGCCTGGCCACGGCTCTTGCTCTGCGCCCTGCAGGGCAAGTACCAATGAAGAAGCCGCTCCGAGGAGCGGCTTCTTCTTGGGCCAAATGGCTGGGCCTCAGCGCATGTCGGCGGCCAGCAGGTCCACGATGCGCTGGGCGTTTTCAGACGTGTCGGGCTGACCGTTGGCGTTGAGCACCGACACGGTGGTGAGGTCGGACGCATCGCTCTTCACGACCACGCGGTAACGCTCGGGCTTGGGCTCGGGCGTGGTGGCGCCGAACATGCGGCTGAAGAAGCCGGGCTTTTCCACGTTCTTGAGCTGGGCCACATAGCGCACGAAGTAAACGCCTTCGCTGCGGTTGCGGTCTTCCACGGTGAAGCCGCTGCGGTCCAGCGAAAGGCCGACGCGGCGCCAGGCACGGTCGAAGTTGTCGGTGAACTGCAGCGCGGGCAGGTTGTTGACCTTGGCGACCTTCGCCGCCGACGCAGCGGGTGCGGTGGCAGCCACGGCCTTGGCCTGGGCTTCGCTCACGCCCAGCTTCACCATCAAGCGGCGCAGGAACTCGGTTTCGAGCTCTGGGTCGGCCGGGCGGGGTTGCCACACGGTCTGGTCTTTGTCTTTGGTGGAATAGACCTCGACCATGCCACGGTGGCTGATGTAGATCTCGGTGGCGCCATTGGCGCCGCGTTCCAGGCGGGTGCGGAACTTGTCGCGCTCACCGGTGGAGTACAGGCTGTCGAAGACCTTGCCGATGGTGCTGCGGATGATGTCCTGCGGAATCTTGGCGCGGTTCTCGGCCCAATCGGTTTCCATGATGCCCAGGGTCTGCTGGTCAACGTCAAGGAGGAAGCCGTTTTCTTGCCAGAAGTCGCGCACCGGGCCCCACAGCTCGCCTGCCGGGCGGTTGACCACCAGCCAGCGCTGGTTGCCCAAGCGCTCAATGCGCACGTCGCCCACGCTGGTGGGGGCCGTGCCCACGGCCGTGGCGGTGGGTTGTGCGTTCTGGTAGCCGCTGGCGGTGACCGGCGCACCAGGCACCACGTAGCGCGATTCGCGCGACAGCTGCGTGAGGTCAGGTGGCACGTCCAGCGACGAGCCACGCTTGGCGCTCTTGTAGTCGATCTTGTCTTCTTGCAGGACCGAGCAGCCGCTCAGGGCCAGCGCGACGGCCAGGAGGCCGGCGAGTTGACGAGGGGTGCGGGCGGCGGCTTTGTACGGGCGGAGGGACATGGAAAGGGCTCGCGGTGGGTGCCAGTGAGGCGGTGATCAGGCCAGCAAACCGGCGCTCTTGAGCGCGGCTTCGACGGTGGGCACGTGCTGGCGCGACATGGGCGTCAGCGGCAGGCGCATGGTTTCGCCGCACAGGCCCAGGCGGGACATGGCCCACTTCAGCGGAATGGGGTTGGCCTCGACGAACAGGTGCTTGTGCAGCGGCATCAGGCGGAACTGGATGTCCATGGCCTTCTTCACATCGCCTGCCAGGGCGGCCACGCACAGTTCGTGCATGGCGCGCGGGGCGATGTTGGCGGTGACGCTGATGTTGCCCTGGCCGCCGCACAGCATGAGCGCCACGGCGGTGGGATCGTCACCCGAATACACGGCGAAGTCGGCCGGCTTGTCGCGGATGATCCACTGGGCGCGCTCGATGTTGCCGGTGGCTTCCTTGACGCCCACGATGCCATCCACGCCGGCCAGGCGCAGGGTGGTTTCCACCGACATGTCGGCCACGGTGCGGCCGGGCACGTTGTAGAGCACCACGGGCAGGTCGCCGGTGGCTTCGGCGATGGCCTTGAAGTGCTGGTAGATGCCCTCTTGCGTGGGCTTGTTGTAGTACGGCACCACCTGCAACTGGCAGTCGGCGCCGACCTTGCGGGCGAACTGGGCGAGTTCGATGGCCTCACGCGTGGAGTTGGCGCCGCAACCGGCCATGATGGGCACGCGTTTGGCGGCCTGCTCGACCGAAACGCGGATGATCTCGCAGTGCTCTTCCACGCTCACCGTGGGCGATTCGCCCGTGGTACCGACCACGCCAATGCAGTCGGTGCCTTCGGCAATGTGCCAGTCGATGAGCTTGCGCAGGGTGGGGTAGTCCACGCTGCCGTCTTCGTGCAGGGGCGTGGCCAGGGCCACGATGCTGCCGGTGATGGGTTTGATAGCCATAGCGTTTAGCTTGATGCGGTACGGTGCCGCGTTCGCTCTGGGAGGCGGGGCGCCTCAGATGCGATCCGCCATTCTACTCAGCGAGATCGAGGCGAAGCCTCTCGGTGTCCGGGTTGTCGGTGGGGGTGGCGCGACGGGCCACCACGCGCTGCACGAAGCGGTCAGGTCCGCGACAGAAGCCGTCTTCGTAGGCCACGATCTGCAGACCCGCGCACACCCGCAGCAGCTCGCCTGGCTGCAGCAAAAACGCGGGGCGCGAGGGACGACCGATGCGCGCGTGATCGATGCCGAAGGTTTCATAGATGAGCACGCCACCCTCGGCCACGCTGTCCAGCAGGGTGGGCAGCAGCTCGCGCCAGAGGTAGTTGGTGACGACCACCGCGCCGAAGCGCTCGCCCTCGAAAGGCCAGGGGCCGTTCTCGATGTCGGCCTGCACCACGCGGCCCAGGCCGGCCACGGCGGCGATGGCCTCAAGGTCCCGGTCCACGCCGGTGACCGGGTGGCCGCGCTGCGCGAACCAGCGCAGGTGGCGGCCGTGGCCACAGGCCACGTCCAGTACGCTGGCGCCTGGGGCCACCACGTGCGACCAGCGCCGCACCCAGGCGGAAGGGTCTTCGGTGCCGTGCATCAGAAGCAGCTCCAGAGCTGGTCGGCGAGCTGCACCAGGAAGTCAGGTCGGGTGTAGAGCGCCAGGGTGGCCAGCAGCGCCAGGGCCACCAGTCCCCACGCCGCGGCATGGCGTACCACGGGGCTCATGCGGTGGCTCCCACGCGCTGCGGCCCACGCACGATGGGGGCTTCGCGCACCGGCAGGTTCACCAAGCAGGCGAACACGCCCAGGGCGATAGAGATGTACCAGACGATGTCGTAACTGCCAGTCTTGTCGTAGAGCAGACCGCCCAGCCACACGCCCATGAAGCTGCCGATCTGGTGGCTGAAGAACACGAAGCCGCTCAACATGGACAGATGCGCCACGCCGAAGATCTGCGCCACCGCCGCGTTCGTGGGCGGCACGGTGGACAGCCACAGCACGCCCATCACGGCCGAGAACACGTACACGCTCATGGGCGACAGGGGCACCAGCAGGAACACGGTGATGGCCACCGAGCGAGCCAGGTAGATGAAAGCCAGGATGTGGCGCTTTGCCATGCGCTGGCCCAGTGAGCCCGCGGCGTAGGTACCGATCACATTGAACAGGCCGATCAGCGCCAGTGCGTAGCTGGCCACCTGGGGCGACAGGCCGTTGTCTTTGAGGTAGCTGGGCATGTGCACGCCGATGAACACCACCTGGAAGCCACACACGAAGTAGCCCGCCATCAGCAGTTGGAAGCTGCGGTATTTGAAGGCTTCTCGAAGAGCCTGCCCGATGGTCTGTTCGCGCTTGATCTGGCCAGCACCCGCGAAGCCCGGCTCTCGCAGGCCAAGGGCCAGCGGCACCACCATCAGCATGGCGCCGCCAAGCACCAGCAAGGCGGTCTGCCAACCCAGGTGGCCAATCAGCCAGCCCTCCACCGGCACCATCAGGAACTGGCCGAACGAGCCCGCCGCGGCGGCCACGCCCATGGCCCAGGAGCGCTTTTCGGCGGGGATCTGGCGCCCGATCACGCCGTAGATCACGGCATAGGTGGTGCCGGCCTGGGCGGCGCCAATCAGCACGCCAGTGGTCAGGGCAAAGCCCAGGGGGGTGGTGGTCAGGGCCATGCCGCCCAGCCCCAGCGCGTAGAGCACGGAACACACCGCCAGCACCCGGAAGGCGCCGAAGCGGTCGGCGGCCATGCCGGCGAAGATGCCGAACAGGCCCCAGGAAATGTTCTGCACCGCCAGCGCAAAGGAGAAGGCCTCGCGCGACCAGCCTTGGGCCTGGGTGATGGGTTGCAGCCAAAGGCCAAAGCCGTGGCGCACCCCCATGGACAGGGTGACGATGAGGGCGCCGCAGATCAGCACCTGGGCGGCTGACAAGCGAGCGGGGGAGGCGGGGGAAGAAGAAGACATCCGCGAACTGTACCCAAGGCCGGAGGGTATTGCCGACGCCGACTTGTCTATCTGTGAATGCATACAGTAGTTAAACATTCGCTTGGCTACAATCCGCCGCCATGGCAAGCCAATCCCCCTCGACCTATTCCGAAGGTTCCATTCGCGTCCTCAAAGGGCTGGAGCCGGTCAAGCAGCGTCCGGGCATGTACACCCGCACCGACAACCCGCTGCACATCATTCAGGAAGTGCTGGACAACGCGGCCGACGAGGCCCTGGCCGGGCACGGCAAAAAAATCAAGGTCACGCTGCACACCGACGGCTCCGTCAGCGTGGAAGACGACGGCCGTGGCATTCCCTTCGGTCTGCACCCGGAAGAAAACGCCCCGGTGGTGGAGCTGGTGTTCACCCGCCTGCACGCTGGTGGCAAGTTCGACAAAGGCCAGGGCGGCGCCTACAGCTTCTCGGGCGGCCTGCACGGCGTGGGCGTGAGTGTCACCAACGCTTTGTCCACCCGGCTGGAGGTGACCAGCTTCCGTGAAGGCCAGGTGGCCCGCCTGGCGTTTGCCGCGGGTGATGTGGTCGAGCCGCTGGCCGTGGCCTCGCGCGGCGAGGGCGATCGCAAGCAGGGCACCACCGTGCGCGCCTGGCCCGACGCCAAGTACTTCGAATCCGCCGCGTTGCCCATGGGCGAGCTGGTGCAGTTGCTGCGCAGCAAGGCCGTGCTCATGCCCGGCGTGACCATGCAGCTGGTCAACGAGAAAACCAAAGACACCCAGACCTGGCTCTACAAGGGTGGCCTGCGCGACTACCTGCAGCAGACCCTCAGCGCCGATCCGGTGATCCCGCTGTTCGAGGGCGAGGGCTTTGCCGAAAGCGGCCACGACAGCTTCGCCGAAGGCGAGGGCGCGGCCTGGTGCGTGGCCTTCACCGAAGACGGCTCGCCGGTGCGCGAGAGCTACGTGAACCTCATTCCCACCAGCGCCGGCGGCACGCACGACAGCGGCCTGCGCGATGGCCTGTTCCAGGCCGTCAAAGGCTTTATCGAACTGCACGCGCTCTTGCCCAAGGGCGTGAAGCTGCTGCCCGAAGACGTGTTCGCCCGCGCCAGCTATGTGCTGTCGGCCAAGGTGCTGGACCCGCAGTTCCAGGGTCAGATCAAAGAGCGCCTGAACTCCCGCGACGCGGTGCGGCTGGTGTCCAGCTACGTGCGCCCGGCCCTTGAGCTGTGGCTGAACCAGCACGTGGAATACGGCAAGAAGCTGGCCGAACTCGCCATCAAGGCCGCGCAAACCCGCCAGCGCGCCGGCCAGAAGGTGGAGAAGCGCAAGGGCAGCGGCGTGGCCGTGCTGCCGGGCAAGCTCACCGACTGCGAAAGCCGCGACATCGCCCACAACGAGGTGTTCCTGGTGGAGGGCGACTCGGCCGGTGGCAGCGCCAAGATGGGCCGCGACAAAGAAAGCCAGGCGGTGCTGCCGCTGCGCGGCAAGGTGCTCAACACCTGGGAGGTGGAGCGCGACCGCCTGTTCGCCAACACCGAGATTCACGACATCGCGGTGGCCATCGGCGTGGACCCGCACGGGCCCAACGACACGCCCGACCTGTCCGGTCTGCGCTACGGCAAGGTGTGCATCCTGTCCGACGCCGACGTGGACGGCTCGCACATCCAGGTGCTGCTGCTCACCCTGTTCTTCCGCCACTTTCCCAAGCTCATCGAGGCCGGCCATGTGTACGTGGCGCGCCCGCCCTTGTTCCGGGTGGACATCCCGGCCCGGGGCAAGAAGCCCGCTGCCAAGCAGTACGCGCTGGACGAAGGCGAACTCAACGCCATCCTCGACAAGTGCGTGAAAGAGGGCGTGGCGCGCGAGAAGTGCCAGGTGAGCCGCTTCAAAGGCCTGGGCGAGATGAGCGCCGAGCAGCTCTGGGACACCACGCTGAACCCCGATACGCGCCGCCTGATGCCGGTGACGTTGGGCGGACACGGTTTTTCGAGCACCGAGGCCCTGATGACCCAGCTCATGGGCAAGGGCGAGGCCGCGGCCCGCCGCGACCTGATGGAACTGCACGGTGACTCGGTTGAGGTGGATATCTGACCCCCCCCCCGCGCCGCTGCGCGGCACCCCCCAAGGGGCAACATCTGCGGCCCGGCGGAGCCGGTTCTGCGATGTTCTGGGCCACAAGCATCTCTCGCGCGGCAACGCTTCGTAAAGGCTTTTGATTTCACATGAACGACACCCCAGAACTTGATCTGCGGCCCGCCGAAGCGCCCGGCGACGACAGCCTCGCGGCCTACGCCCAGCGCGCCTACCTTGAGTACGCGTTGTCGGTGGTGAAGGGCCGGGCCTTGCCCGATGTGTGCGACGGCCAGAAGCCGGTGCAGCGGCGCATTCTGTATGCCATGGACCGCATGGGCCTGAGCTACAGCGGCAACACCGCCGCGCGCCCGGTGAAGAGCGCGCGCGTGGTGGGTGACGTGCTGGGCCGTTTTCACCCGCACGGCGATCAGGCGGCGTATGACGCGCTGGTGCGCATGGCGCAAGACTTCGCGCAGCGCTACCCGCTGATCGACGGCCAGGGCAACTTTGGCTCGCGCGACGGCGACGGCGCGGCGGCCATGCGCTACACCGAGGCCCGCCTGGCCAAGATCACCGGCCTGCTGCTCGACGAGATCGACCAGGGCACGGTGGACTTCGTGCCCAACTACGACGGCTCCACCCTGGAGCCCAAGCAGCTGCCCGCGCGCCTGCCCTTCAACCTGCTCAACGGCGCCAGCGGCATCGCGGTGGGCCTGGCCACCGAAATTCCCAGCCACAACCTGCGCGAGGTGGCCGAGGCCTGCGTGGCCCTGGTGAAAAACCCGGGCCTGGCCGACGACGAGCTGTTCGCCATGATCCCCGGCCCCGACTACCCCGGTGGTGGCCAGATCATCAGCCCGGCAAGCGACATTGCCGATGCCTACCGCACGGGCCGCGGCAGCCTGAAGGTGCGCGCGCGCTGGAAGATCGAAGACCTGGCGCGTGGCCAGTGGCAATTGGTGGTGAACGAGCTGCCGCCCGGCGTGAGCTCGCAGAAGGTGCTGGAAGAGATCGAGGAGCTCACCAACCCCAAGGTGAAGGCCGGCAAGAAGGCGCTCACGCAAGACCAGACCCAGCTCAAGGCCAGCATCCTGGCCGTGCTCGACGGCGTGCGCGACGAGTCCAGCAAGGACGCGCCGGTGCGCCTGGTGTTCGAGCCCAAGAGCAGCCGCATCGAGCAGCAGGAACTCATCACCCAGTTGCTGGCGCACACCAGCCTGGAAACCTCGGCGCCGATCAACCTCACCATGATCGGCATCGACGGCCGGCCCACGCAGAAGTCGCTGCGCCAGATGCTGCAGGAGTGGGTGGCCTTCCGCCAGACCACGATCACGCGGCGCTCGCAGCACCGCCTGGACAAGGTGCTGGACCGCATCCATATCCTCGAAGGCCGGCAGCTGGTGCTGCTGAACATCGACGAGGTGATCGCCATCATCCGCCACAGCGACGAGCCCAAGGCCGCGCTTATCGCGCGCTTCAACCTGAGCGACCGCCAGGCGGAAGACATTCTTGAAATCCGCTTGCGCCAGCTGGCCCGCCTGGAGGCCATCAAGATCGAGCAAGAGCTCAAGGAACTGCGCGAAGAGCAGGGCAAGCTCGAAGACATCCTGGCCAACCCGGCCAGCCTCAAGCGGCTCATGGTCAAGGAGATCGAGGCCGACGCCAAGACCTTCGGCGACGAGCGCCGCACCCTCATCCAGGCCGAGAAAAAGGCCGTGGCCGAGATCAAGGTGGTGGACGAGCCGGTGACGGTGGTGGTCTCCAGCAAAGGCTGGGTGCGCGCGCGCACCGGCCACGGCCACGAACCCGGCAGCTTCGCCTTCAAGGCCGGCGATGGCCTGTATGGCACCTTCGAGTGCCGCACGGTGGACACGCTTATCGTGTTTGGCAGCAACGGCCGGGTGTACTCGGTGCCGGTGGCCAGTTTGCCGGGCGCTCGCGGCGACGGCCAGCCCATCACCACGCTGATCGACCTGGAAGCCGGCAGCCAGCCGTTGCACTATTTCGCTGGCCCGCTGGCGGCGCAGTTGCTGCTGTCCAGCAGCGGGGGCTATGGTTTCCTGGCCACGGTGGAGGCGATGGTCTCTCGCCAGAAGGGCGGCAAGTCCTTCATCAGCCTGGGCGAGGGCGAAATGCCCTGCGCGCCGTCGCACGCCATTGGCGCCACGCACGTGTGCTGCGCGTCTACCGGCGGGCGCATCCTCACTTTCGAGATCGGCGAGCTCAAGCAGATGGACAAGGGTGGCCGCGGTCTGATGCTGCTGGACCTGGAGCCCAAGGACACGCTGGCCGGTGCCGCCGCCTACACGCGCAGCGTGAAGATCGAGGGCATGGGCCGAGGTGGCAAAGAGCGCGATGAGACGCTGGAAATCCGAAGCCTGAACAACGCCCGCGCCGCGCGTGGCCGCAAGGGCAAGGCGGCCGATCTGGGCTTCAAACCCAATCGCGTGACGCGGGTGGAGTGAGGGCCGGGCGGAAGAACGGGGCGCCGTTGGCTGTCTTGCGCCCTGGCCACTCGCTCACGCCAATGTGTCAGGTCGCCTGGCTGGATCGGCCCCTTATTTCGCCGGGGTCCAGGCGCCCGAGTCGATGGAGGCCACCAGCCTTTGCACCGCATCGCGGATGGCCTGGTCGAGCACGTTGTCGTTTTTGTTGTTGAGGGGTGCTACCGCGGCGAAGGCATCGCCCAGGCCGGTGCTTTTCCAGTCGGGATGGGTTTGCTCCGCGGCGCCAGGGACGGAATGCACCACCCTGGAGAAGGAAGGGTTCACCACTTGTAGCTCTACCTTGGCGAAGGTGACCTGGAGGTTGCCTTGGCCCATTAGGCTGAAAAGCGAGTGGTCTTTGAATTCTCGTCGACCAAGCTCGATGATGTTGCCGGTGATGACGTAGGAGGTCTCCGCGTTCAACACCACTTCGGCCGACAGCAGGGGCCTTGGTTGAGGGGTGCCCAGATAGTTGCCGTCTGCCACTTGAAAGTGGTTGTTGCCACGCAGATGGGCCAGGAGCAGCTGCTGGGATTGTTTGCTCAGGCGGTCGAGGTCCTCACTGGAGAGGGCGCGCTTGATGGGCGACCTGATATCGAATGCCCCAACGGACACCGGAATGCGGGGGCTTTGTTGGCGCTTGTTGGCGGCCTGAGAAAGCGATGGGGTGTCTGCGACGGTGACGGCGCAGCCGCTCAGCGCCATGCAGGCGGCCAGCACCGCCCAGTACTTGGATGACATCAAATGGCTCCTATGAGCGCTGGCGACATGCCGGCGCAGGGCAACCATTGAACAAGTGGAAGGCGCTGGCCTCTATCCGGTGGTGGAGGTCGGTTACTTGACCTCGGCGATCAGTTCGATCTCCACGCAGGCGCCCATCGGGATCTGCGCCACGCCGAAGGCACTGCGGGCGTGGGCACCTGCTGGCCCGAACACCTGGCCCAGCAGCTCGCTGCAACCGTTGGTGACGAGGTGCTGCTCGGTGAAGGTGGCGGTGCTGTTGACCAGACTCATGACCTTCACGATGCGCTTTACGTCATTGAGGGTTTTGCCGCTGGCCTGGCAGGCCGCGTGCAGCGTGCCCATCAGGTCGATGGCCACGGCACGCGCGGCCTGCTGGCCCTCGGCGGTGTCCATGGTCAGGCCGAGTTGGCCAACCCAGGGTTTGCCGTCGCGCTTGGCGATGTGACCAGACAGAAAAATCTGCTGACCGGACTGCACGAAGGGCACGTAGGCGGCAGCGGGCACCGCCACTGGCGGCAAAACGATGCCGAACTGGCTCAGCCGGGTGTAAACGCTCATGAAGGTCTCCTGACAAACAAGCCGGTCATTCTAGGTGGGGCCTGCTCGGGTGGGTGAGGGGGCTGGCGACAAGCCAAGCGCCTTCATGGGCGTACTGATAATGGCCTACATCGAGGCGCATTGCGAGGTGGGCGGCGCACAGAAGTCGGGCAGGGAGGCCGCAATGGCGAAAAGAGGTTGGCAGGCGCGTGCGCGCGCCGGGGGCAAGGGCGTTGAC
>Ga0255140_1000011_pt1 | contig 96946 bp, 86 predicted proteins | sample Law_Colum_RepC_8_FD_188547 | JGI IMG/M metagenome (GOLD analysis project Ga0255140, IMG submission 188547) | Freshwater microbial communities from St. Lawrence River, New York, United States - Law_Colum_RepC_8d | ecosystem: Environmental > Aquatic > Freshwater > River | place: USA: New York...
ACCCACCCCCTCTGGGATTTCCCGCCGCCGTTTCCTCGCCCTCGCCGCGTCTTCGGCCGCGCTGGCAGGCGGCCTGCTGCCCGTCGCCCGCACGTTCGCCGCCGGCGCCTCTGCCGTGCCCGAGGTGCGAGCACTGGTGTTCGATGTGTTCGGCACAGTGGTGGACTGGCGCAGTTCGATCATTCGCGAAGGCCAGCTGCTGGGAGAGCGCAAGGGCTATGACATCGACTGGGCGGCCTTTGCCGACCGCTGGCGTGCAGGCTATGGCCCTGCCATGAATCGGGTTCGCAGTGGCGAACTGCCCTGGACGAAGCTCGACGATCTGCACCGTACGGTTCTGAACGAACTGGTCGAGGAGTTCTCTCTGACTGGCATGACCGAAGAAGAGCTGCAGCACTTCAACCAGGCCTGGCACCGGCTGAGCCCCTGGCCAGACTCCATCGCGGGCCTGCTGCGCCTGCGCAATGAATTCGTCATCGCCCCCTTGTCCAATGGCAATGTGTCGCTGCTGCTGAACATGGCGAAGAATGCGGGGCTGCCCTGGGACACCATCCTGTCGGCCGAACTGTCCCGCCACTACAAGCCCGACCCCGAGGCCTATCTCAAGGCTGCGGAGCTGTTCAGTCTCGAGCCCGGCCAGGTGATGCTGGTAGCGACGCACCCGAGCGATCTGCGCAGCGCGGCGGAAGCGGGGCTGCGCACTGGCTATGTCCATCGCGCTCTGGAGCGTGGCGCAGACAACCCCAAAGTGCCGCCAGCAAAGGATGAATTCGATCTGTTTGCCACGGACTTTCTCGATCTGGCAGCACAGCTGGGCGCGTAAGGCACGTTACACGAACGTCTCCCGAAGCAGGTTGTAGACCCCTGCCCTCTCTGTATACCGTGGGGTGACGCGGCGATCGCCGCTGTTCACTTTCACGGAGCAAGCCATGCGAAAAGAAGCCACAGCACTGCGCAACGCGCTCATTCTGGCCGGCACGATGGCCGGGCTGGTGCTGACCCTCGCGTTGATTGCCCGGTATGTTGTCTAGTCTGCTGGAGAAATGTGATGAAGAGATTGTGCTTTCTGGCGCCTGACGTCGGCAATGCCCGCAGCGCGGTGGCAAGCTTCAAATCCGCCGGCATTCCTGAGGAACAGATTTACGCCCTCGCCCGGTTTGGCACTGACATGGAATTTCTTCCCGATGCAGGCCCGGAAGCCAATGACTTCCTTCCGGCCTACACCCGTGGCGCTGGAATCGGCGGAACCGCGGGGGTGCTGGTGGGACTGAGCGCAATGGCGTTTCCTCCGGCCGGCATCATTGTCGGTGGCGGGCTGGCTGTGTTGCTGGGACTTTTTGGCGCAGGGCTGGGCGGGCTGCTGACCGGCATGGTGGGCGCTGGCGCGGGGAGTTCAAAGCTCAGGGAATTTGAGTCAGCCATTGAACAGGGCAGAATCCTTCTGATGGTGGATGTGCCGAAAGAAGACATGGACAGTACTGTTGCGCTGATTCGCACGCAGCATCCGGCAATCAGCATGGAAGGCCTGGAACCGCCTCATTCGCTGATCCCTTGAATGAAAAAAGGGGCCCCCACTGGAGGCCCCCTTTCGTTGTTGCTGTCGCCAACTACTCGACAAGTCTGTCTGTCAACTTAGAAGTCGTAAGTCAGACGTGCGTAGAGTGAACGACCCATCGGATCCTGCAGCTCGCCGATCACGCCGGCGAAGTCAGGAGTACGCTGAGCAGCGCGGTCGAACAGGTTGCGCGAACCGACGCTGATACCCATCTCGCCACCGTACAGGCTGATGCCACGGTAGGTGTATGCCAGGTCGAAATCTGTCCAGGCTTTGATCTGACCACCGATAATCGTCGGGTTCGGGTTGGTGCCACCGAACTGCAGGATGGACGGAATGTAGTTGGTACCATCCCAATCCATCGCGCTCAGGTAGTGCACTGTGCCAGTGACTGCGTGGTTAGCCATGGTCCAGCCCAGACGCAGGTTGGCCTTGATCTCAGGCACTGCTGGCGCAGTACCCGTCAGCAAGTTGGTTATGCCAACAGCCTCAACAAACGGGCCGTCGACTTTTTCCTGGTACTCGAACGAGTCCATGATCGTGGCCTGCAAGTTGATGCGGAAGGCACCCCAATCCCCCATATCGAAGCGGTAGTTGCTCTCCACGTCAAAGGCTGTGATCTTGACGCTCTGGGCGTTCACATTGCCTGGAGTCGTGAGCTGCAGAATGGTGCCAAGGTCATCCGGGTCACGCAAGATTTCCTTGTTGTTTTTCCCGCTGGCCAGCCAAGCAGCAAGCTGGGCCCTGGTGGGCTGATTGGCTGTACCCACACCACTGCCAGTGAAGCCGGAGAACGCCTTGTAGGCGGCGAACTCGTTGTTCATGACCGTTTGGCCGGAGATGCCGACGATACGGTTTTCGAACTCGGTCTCGTTCCAAGTCAGCGAGATGTCGAAATCACCGAACGTCAGATCCGCACCCAACTGCTTCGATGTGGAGAACTCGTTTTCCAGCGCCGGGTTGCCGCCGGAGCAGGAGGTGGTAAACGCGGAGTACGGAGTGAAGCGGTCAGTCACAGTAGACAAACCACAGGTGACCGGATTCAACAATTGCTCGAGCGTTGGCGCAATGAACGCGTCACCGGTGGTAGCACGCAGAGTCAGCCAGTCGGTTGTCGCCCAGGTGATGCCGAATTTCGGATCCGTGGACTGCTGATCGGTGCTGAAGCTCTCATGACGCACGGCAGCTTCGATTTCGACAGTCTCCAGAACAGGAATCGCCAGCTCGACGAAGTAGGCATCTACTTCACGGGTACCCGTCGTGGGCCTGAGCGGGAACTTGCTGGTGGTATAGGCATCGCCACGCATTTGAACGGGGTCCGGCGTGTTGGTGTACTTGTCGGTGCGCCACTGGTAACCCACGGCTGCACCGATCACGCCGCCAGGCAGTTCGAAGCCGCCCAGCGGTATCTCGCCGTTCAGCACGATGTCCACGGTATCCAGCCAGGACTGGGTCATTTGGCGGCCACGGCCGGCGACGGCGTTCATCACGTCCTTGGTGTTGTTGTTGGCCTGGTCCACCACGAAGAACGGGTTATAGCAGGACTTGCGGTCACGCACCACGTCGCACTTGAGGCCCTGCTTCATGGCCTCGATGTCGAAGGCCTGGTTTTGCATGTAGCGCAGTTCCTGTGCACTCTTGGCGTAGGCGGCCATGCCCTGCCAGCCTTCGATGAAGGGTACTGTGAAGTCAGCCTGGAACAGCATGCGGCTGTTGTGGTCGGTGCTGCCGGACAAGTTGTCGCCATCCGCGGTATGACCATCTGATCTTGTGTGCGTCTTGTTGATCGGGCGCAGCCCAGTGACGCGGACGTCTTCGCGCAGCAGCACTCCGTTGGCAGTGGTGCCGGAAATAAGATAGTCCATCAGGCCGTCATTGTTGAGGTCCTGGGTGCCACGGTCTGGCACGCCGTCGCGATTGAGGTCAACGCCATACAACTGCATGCCGGCAGCGTTTTTCGCCAGGAACGTGTTGCCTGGCTGCTCACCACGAATGATGGGCAGTTCGCCGATGCGAGCCTGGCCCGGGTTGGACGTGGAGGTGTAGGAGGTCTGATACAGACGTGACGTGAAGTACTGCGCACGCAAGGTCAGATCTTCGCTCATTTCCCAGGTGGCATTCGCAAAGATGGACGCGGTGTCGGTCGGCTCGCGATAGCTGCGCGTATCGCCGTAGTCGAACCAGCACGTGTTGCCTACCTTCATGCCGAAGGCGTTATTGGCCACATCCTTCTGATAGAACTGGCGCTGACTTGCCGGGGCGCAGTTCACATCAGTCTGGGCGGCACTTGCGCCGGTGTACTGGCCCGCAGCGTCGCGGACGGGGACTCTGTAGTTGCCGGGCGCCGAATTGGAGTAGTTCATGCCGGACTGGGCCAGGTACGGACGCTCGTCCCAGGAAAGACGGCTGTTGGTCTTGTACTGACCCGCCAGTACCACGTCGAGGCCGCCGATATCGCCGCCCCACATCATCTGTGCAGACTCTTCGTCGTAGTCGCCTTCGCCATCGCGCTCGCCATAGACTTCGATCTTCGTACCATCATAAGAGCTATACGGAACGAAGTTGACCACACCGGCTACTGCCTCGTTGCCGTAAAGCGCAGCGGCGCCGTCAGCCACGATGTCGATGCGCTGGATGGCGATGGTGGGCACCATCATCTGTACGTTTTCGTCAGCGACGCGCTTGCCGTCCACGAGGGTCAGGGTGGAACGTGGGCCGAGGCCCCGCAGGTCGATGTTCTGGCTGCGCGAAGAAGTCCCTTGAATCGTATTCGTGGTGGAAGAAGAAGGACCGCCCACGAAAGACATGCTCTGCATGACTTCGCCGAGGTTCATCGTGCCGGCGTCGGCAAGGTCGTCGGCGTTAAGCTGAGTAACCGAGGAAGCCGCCTGGAAGCCTTCGGAACGGCGGATATAGGAACCAGTCACAACGACTTCTTCCACTTCCGGCGTGCCTTGCTGAGCGAAGGCTGGAGTCGCCAATGGAAGCAATGAGAAAGAAATTGCCGTGTACAACAGACTGCGTTTGTGGGGAACGTGGAATCGCATAGAACACTCCTGGGTCATTTTTGTTATCTGATTCTTGGTTGAATAAGCATTGCTGGACGCATGGAAAGCCCATTGGCGCAATGCATGTGAAACAAGCGGATGTTCTCGCACTGAAAGTCAATTTGCAATCGTTTGTGACATGCGTAGGAAAGTTCCATTCCATTCGTCGCATAGACGAACGGAATGCTCGGGAAAAACGATTGATTTAGAAAGAGAAATTTTTCGCGACCGAAAACGGCATGGCGAAAATAAAGGGGGAAAAAGATGGCTTTATTGTGTCAATTCGTTGAATCGGCCGCGCAACATCTGCAGAATCTCACTGAGCTCCCGGAAATATTGATTGCTTGTCGAAAACTCGTTCATCATCGCAGTGAGCTTTTCGAACTCCGGCTGCAGCTCTTTGATGAGCGCATCGTTGGTCAGCAGATCATCCCCGCCAGTCCGATAATTATTGGCACTTTCACTGCGTCGTTTGGTAACAAAAACGGGCTCACACCCCACTTGCGGAATGTTCGTACCAGTGGGCGTGTACTTTTGACACACTATGTCGAAGTCATCGTTTTCGTTGAGCCGGTTGAATACGGAATAGTACTCGTCCTGTATTTTCTCGATCTCAGCCCGCAACTGGGGAACCGTCAGGTCATCGATGACTATCTGCTCTTCTTCGGCCCCGAACACCGGGGACATTCCCAATAAAACAGTGAGTAAAATCGTAACAAATCCTTGCAGCGCCTTTTCCATCGAATACATGTTCCCGTTCTCCTGATTGACCGAGGTGCACACAAGCTGCCACAGCTGCAGTGGCATTTCCATCCGCGTCGACTTTATGAAACTGGACGCGGACCAGAATCAACTATATCTTCCGGCGCTACCGACCTGGCTGGCGCCAGGTGCAATCGACAACAAGGAAATCATCTTGCAAATCATTCCGCAACCGCTCTTCCCCAGCATGCTCTGGTCCACCCTTTTCGATGACCGCGAAGCCTTCAATGCCATGTTGCTGGAGCGGGTTTACCGCCTGCGCGAGAGTGACCCGCGAGGCATCATCAACACCAATGTCAAAGGCTGGCAGAGCCCAAACATTCTGCAGGACCTGCCCGAGTTCGACGACATCAATCTGCGTATCCTGCAGGTGTGCGACAAGATCGGCGAATCCCTGAAATTCAATCAGAACTTCGAATTCCGGCATCAGGCCTGGGTAAACCTCAGCCCGCCCGGTGCCTTCAACAAGGTGCACTTCCATCCCAATTGCCACTTCAGTGGTGTCTACTATGTCAGCCTGAAGGCGCCCGAGTGCGGCAGCATCTATTTCCGAGACCCGCGCGTGGCGTCCCGAATGATGACCTATCCGACCGACAAAGTGACCGACTTCACCGCCGAGGAGATCCGCATGCGCCCGGAAGAGGGCAGGATGTACGTGTTCCCCGGCTGGCTGGAACACGGCGTGGAAGAGAACACGAGTGACCGCGACAGGATCAGCATCAGCTTCAACGTGGCGGCGTTTCCCAAACGCTGAGAGGCGGTCATCCGCGCCTTTTCTATTTGGCGTTGCCGATCATCTGCATGGTTTTGGCCTCCACTTCTTTCGCGATCTCGTTGAGCTCGGGGTCGCTCGACAGGGCCGCGAGCATCTGCGTCGGCTTGATGAGGCCGATTCTGGTGACTCCCTTTTCCGTGTAGACCGAAATGCGGCATGGCAGTGCCATGTTCAGCTGCATGTCGACCGCCAGCACCTTGGCGGCCTGGCCCGGATTGCACACCTCGAACACACGGCACTCTTCTGCAAACGCCAGCCCTTTGCTGCGCAGCGTCGAAGGTCTTGTCGCTATCAACGATGCAGTACATGGTGCCTGCTCCTGTGTTGCTGGGTGTATGGCATCTCTTCAATGTACAAACGCAAACTGTATTTCTTCGCCACGAGCTTTGCCGGCGCGCTGATGGCGGCCCACATCGCCACCGCGATGTTCGGCGTTCTTGTGAAAATGAATGTTGCAAAAATTCATCTGAGTGTGCGCGGGGGCCGTACTGAATAGACGCAGATTGGAACCTGCAGGATTCTCAAGATCCCGCGGCGACTGCGGCCCGAAGCCCTGATCCCGGGTGTTTTCGGCCAACGCCTGATGCTGGGCATCAATGACGCTGTCGGCAACGTGCCCGCTGTCCAGCTGGGCATGGGCAGCGCCGGCAGAGGCGAGCAGAAGAGTGGAAAGTGCAGTGGTGGTCAACAAACGCATGATGGGCTCCTTGTAGTGAAATACCGCGAGGAGGATAGTCAGGTTCACTGAATGCCAATTGAAAAGAAGATTAAATGAACATGAACACGATCAAGAACACCGCAGTCCTGCTGCTTTTTTTCACGCTCCTTCACGCAGTCAACGCCATGGCCATTGAAGAACCTGCCTACAGCGTCGTCGCGACGGTCGACGACATTGAGTACCGCCAGTACGCCCCCTATCTGGTGGCGGAAACCATCGTCGAGGCCACCACGGATCGCAATGACGCCGCCAATATCGGCTTCAAGCGCTTGTTCGACTACATTACCGGCGACAACAAATCGCAGTCGAAAATTGCCATGACAGCGCCAGTGCAGCAGACCCAGGTCAGCGAAAAGATTGCAATGACGGCGCCGGTGCAGCAACAGCAAAGCGGTTCCGGATGGTCCGTAGCCTTCGTGGTGCCCGGGGAGTACACGCTGGACACGGTGCCCATGCCCGCCAGCCCACTGGTCAACATCCGCGAAGTGCCGGGACAGTTGCTGGCCGTGCACCGTTATTCAGGGCGCTGGACCGATGCAAACCTCGAGAAACACCAGGCTGTCCTGATGGAGGCTCTGGAGAAAGCAGGCGTCACAGTGACCGGCGAGCTGATGAGTGCCGCCTACAATCCGCCCTTCATGCCGCCGTTTCTAAGGCGCAATGAAGTGATGGTGGCAGTCGGCTCAGTGCCGGGCCGCTGAGAAGCCGCGCGACATCTTGCCGCAGGCGCCGGGCTCTGAAACCATGCACTCTGATTCATGTTTCCGGAGAGTTGCCATGGCCTTCTGGCTTGCCAAGACCGAACCTGCCGAGTGCGGCATCGAAGATTTCGAACGTGCGCCGGCCACGCCGATCGCCTGGGTGGGCGTGCGCAATTACCAGGCCCGCAATTATCTGAAGGCCATGGCGGAAGGCGACGCGGTGCTGGTGTATCACTCCAGCTGCAAGCTCATCGGCGTGGCCGGCGTGGTGCGGGTTACACGCACCGCCTACCCCGACCCCACCCAGTGCGACCCCTCCTCGCCATACCACGACCCAAAGCGCCCGGCTGATGCCCCGCGCTGGGTGGCCGTCGATATGGTCTTCGAGCGCCGGTTGCCAGAGCTGCTGACGCTGGATGACCTGCGCGCCTTGCCAGCACTGGCACAGATGCCGCTGCTGCAGCGCGGCAATCGCCTGTCGGTAATGCCGGTGACTGCCGCCGAATGGGCCCACGTACTGCAACACGCGGGTGGTAAGGGGCGATGAGCGACACGCAGACGCTGGACAGCGTGCTTGAGCAGCTGCAACTGGCCTGGGAGAGCGGCCGCTACCAGGACATGCTCTCCATCGCCCTGCACATGACCCAGGCCTTCAACTCCCTGCCCCTGAGCTGGCAGGCGCTCGGGCTGGCCCTGCAGGCGCTGGGGCGCCACGAGGAGGCCGAGCAGGCGCTGCGGCACTGTCATCGACTGGACCCGGACGATGCAGAAGCCTGCAACACCCTCGGCATCTGCCTGACCCATCTGGGCCGCCCTGCCGAGGCACTGAGCTTCTATCAGCAGGCGGTTGCGCTGGAACCGGACTATGCCGAGGCACGTTTCAATCTGGGCCTGTGCCTGCATGGCCTGGGGCACTTCACGCAGGCCGAGGCGCACTACCGCCACGCCATCGCCTGTCAGAGCGACTTTGCCCAGGCTCACAACAATCTGGGCGTGACGCTGGAAGCGCTGGGACAGCAGGAAGCCGCCGCCCAGCAGTTCCGCAACGCCGTGGCGCTGCAGCCGGACTTCGTGGACGCCCACGTGAATCTGGGCCGTGCACTGCTGGCCCTGCACGCGCTGCATGAGGCCGAGACCAGCCTGCGCCGTGCTCTGCAGCTCGCGCCCGGGCATGCCGGGGCCCACCTCGACCTGGGCAGTGTGCTGGCAGCGCAGGGACGGCTGTTCGCCGCCGAGCAAAGTTGCCGCGCTGCCCTGCGCGCGCGACCCGATTATGTGGGAGCACTCAACAATCTGGGCAATGTGCTGAAGAACCGTGGCGAGCTGCAAGCGGCGCTGGACTGCTACCGCGAGGCCATCACCCGTCGCCCTGACTTCCTGCAGGCTCACAGCAATCTGCTGTTCCTGCTGCATTACACCGGCGCCCCGGTGGCTGACTGCCTTCGCCAGGCCAGTGAGTTCGGCCGCATTGCCAGCGCTCTGGCCCCACAGCCATTCGCCTCCTGGGGGCCATCACGCGCCGGCGCACCGCTGCGGGTGGGGCTGGTCTCGGGCGATCTGCGCCAGCACCCCGTTGCGGTATTTCTGGAACAGGTCATGCGCAGTACAGACCCCGCCCGGCTGCAATGGCTGGCGTATCCCACTGCCCGGGGCGAGGACGCCGTGACACGGCGCCTGCGAGCCCTGTGCAGTCACTGGCAGCCACTGCTCGGCCTGGACGATCGCGCGGCCGCCCAGCGCATTCACGCCGACGCACCAGACGTGCTCATTGACCTGGCCGGCCACACGGCCCACAACCGCCTGGGCATGTTCGCGTGGAAACCGGCGCGGGTACAGGTGAGCTGGCTGGGCTATTTCGGCACCACGGGCCTGGCGGCCATGGACTATGTGCTGGGCGACCCGTTTGTGACGCCACCCGGCCAGGATGCCCACTTCGTGGAGCGCCTCTGGCGCCTGCCCCACAGTTATCTTTGCTTCACTCCGCCTGCGGAGGCCCCGCCCGTGGCACCTCTGCCTGCGCTGCAGCGCGGACAGTTCAGTTTTGGATGCTGCAACAATCTGAGCAAGCTCAATGACGAGGTCATCGCGCTATGGAGTGCCATTCTGAGCGCTGTGCACGGCGCTCGCCTGGTACTCAAGGCCGAGCAGCTCGGCGACCCGGACGTACAGGCCCACACGCTGGCGCGCTTTCAGGCCCACGGCATCGACCCGGGACGGCTGGCGCTGTCCGGCGGCTCTCCGCGCCTGGAGTATCTCCAGCACTACGGCGAGATCGACCTCTGTCTTGACCCCTTCCCCTACCCCGGCGGCACCACCAGTGTGGAGAGTCTGTGGATGGGCGTGCCCGTGCTGACCCTGCGGGGCGACCGCTTTCTGGCCAACAATGGCGCGGGCATCGCCAGCAATGCCGGCCTGGCCGACTGGATCGCGCAGGATACCGGCGACTATCTGGCCAAGGCCGTGGCCGCAACCCGCGACCTGCCGGCCCTGGCCGCGCTGCGCGCCAGTCTGCGTGACAGTGTGCAGCACTCACCGCTGTGCGACGGCCCGGCCTTCGCCAGCGCACTGGAAGAGGCGCTGCGGGGCATGCTGCGCTGAGGAGGAGAGGCAAGCCCTGTGGGAGCGGGCCCTGCCCGCGAATGGCCGCCATTCGCGGGCAAGCCCGCTCCCACTGTAGAATGCTCACAAATTAAACAGCTGTGAGCGTCTCGATGCGTTTGTTCTCCCTGCTCCTGTTCGCCCTTCTGCTGTGGGCCGCGCTGCAGAATCCCCCCATCACTCCCGAGCCTGACACCTCCGAGAGACCTGCGGCGGCAAGCCCGGAAGTCAGTCTTCGCTACCAGCGCGAAGACTGGCCACACTGGATCGACGAGGATGGCGACTGTCAAAACACACGCCAGGAACTGCTCATTCTCACCAGCAGAGTACCCGTGCGTTTCACCAACGATCGCGGCTGCACCGTGGCAAGCGGGCAGTGGCTTGACCCCTACACCGGCAACACTTACGCCCTGGCCAGCGATGTCGACATTGATCATGTGGTTCCCCTGGCCTATGCCCACGCCGCGGGCGGGGCGGCGTGGTCTCGCGAAGAGCGCCAGCGCTTCGCCAATGACCCGCGCAACCTGCTGGTGGTGGACGACGCCGTCAACCAGCGCAAGGGGTCGGCCGGGCCCAGCGACTTCCTGCCGGCGCAAACCTTTCACCGCGACTATCTGCGCATCTGGCGCGACGTGGTGACTCTCTATGGCCTGCAACTGCTGCCCGAAGATGCGCGCCTTCTCAGCCCCTGAAGGCGCCCAGCTTGCCTGTGGGAGTGGGCCTTGTGGCAGCGGGCCTTGTGGGAGCGGGCCTTGCCCGCGAACGGCCGCCACTTGAATTCACTGGCTTGCAGGCGTCGTTCGCGGGCAAGGCCCGCTCCCACTGGTACTGGCTGTGAACTCCTGCTTGAATCCCTGCGTATAATCAGTACACAACAATAGCAACAGGATTCCGCGCACCATGAGCGATACCTCCCAGAAATCCCCCGGCAAACGCGGCCTCATCGGCATTCTCATCTGTCTCATACTCGGCGGCCTGGTCGTTCTGGCCGGCAGCGACGGCGGTCTGCGCCTGAACAGTGCCTTTGGTCCCCTGCCACTGTTCTTGCTCTGCGGCATGGTGGGATTCGTGCTGCACTGGCTGATCTTCGTGCCGTCCTTCCTGGGGCAGACCGAACACTATTTCGACCTGACCGGAGCCCTTTCCTTCATACTCACGATTCTGCTGGCCAATTGGCTGGCGGGCGCCACGGCAAGCGATGACCTGCGCTCGCTCCTGCTTTCCGGCATGGTGCTGGCGTGGTCGCTGCGCCTGGGCAGCTTCCTGTTCCTGCGTGTCAAACGCGCCGGGCAGGACCGACGATTCCAGGAACTCAAAACACGCTTCTGGCGCTTTCTGTTCACCTGGACTCTGGGCGGCCTGTGGGTGCTGATCACCGTCGCGCCCGTCCTGGCGGCCATCACTTCCGGACGTGCCGTCTCCATGGATGGCCTTGCCTGGGCTGGCGTCGCTCTGTGGCTGGCGGGCTTCGTGCTGGAAGTTGTCGCTGATCGCCAGAAAACCGAGTTCCGCCGTGACCCGGCCAATGCCGAGCGCTTCATCAGCACCGGCCTGTGGGCCTGGTCCCGGCATCCCAATTACCTGGGCGAGATGGTGCTCTGGGTCGGCGCGGCACTGGTCGCCCTGCCAGTACTGCAGGGCTGGCAGTACGCCACGCTGCTGTCGCCGGTGTTCGTGATTCTGCTGATCTCGCGCATCAGTGGCATTCCCATGCTGGAAGAACGTGCCGACCAGAAATGGGGCGACGATCCGGAATATAAGGCCTACAAGAAGGCCACGCCTGTGCTGGTTCCCGGGGTGAAAGGGCGGTGAAGGAGGTTCGCGGGCAGGCCAGCTCCTACAATCCGCAGCAAATCGCGCAGTATTACGACGACAACACAGCCCGCTTCCTGAGCCTGGGCGGCAGTGGCGATGTGGCCGCCATTCACCGTGCCATCTGGGCACCAGGAGTGACGACGCAGGCGCAGGCCTTCGGCTTTCTGAACCAGCTGGTTGCGAACGCTCTGCAGCCGGTGCTGCCCGCGGAACCTGCCGAGGCCAGGCTGCTGGATCTGGGCTGCGGCGTGGGCGGCACCGCCACCTGGCTGGCCCAGGCGCTGGGGGTGCAGGTGACGGGGGTCACCATCAGTCAGGCTCAGGTGGTGCTGGCGCAGCAACGGGCCGCGGCGCTGGGGCTGGCCGAACGAGTCAGCTTCGCGAAGGGCAGCTTCTCTGCCATGCCCGCGCTGCCAGCCAGCCATGGCGCTTATGCCATCGAATCCTTCGTGCACGCCGACGACGCGGCCCGCTTCTTCAGCATGGCGGCGCAGCAGTTGCTGCCTGGCGCCCGCCTGGTGCTGTGCGACGACTTTGTAAATCCTCCGCACACCGCGGAAGCACAAGCGTGTGTTGCGCGGTTTCGCCGCGGCTGGCATCTGAACACGCTGCTTTCGGAAGAGGACACCTGCGCCCTCGCGCAGAGCGCGGGATTCCGGCTTGTGGACGTGCAGGACTTGAGCGCGCATCTGCGCGGCTTCCACCCACTGCTTCTATGGGCCGTGAGCACGATCACCCGCGTGCCGCTGCCCTGGGCCTACTGGCACAATCTGGCGGGCGGCACTGCACTGCAGCGTTGCGTGAAGAATGGCTGGACCCGTTATCTCGCGCTGGTTTTTGAGAAGACTGAAAGCGCAGAGCAGGTGCTCGAAACGCCGGTGCCAGCAGAGGAATAAGTCTCAGCGGCCAAGCTGCTTGCGCATGCTGCGGTGCGGGAGCGTGACTTCCACGAAGTCTTCACCTTCCGAGACATACCCCAGCATCTGATAGAAGGGCACGACCGAGACGCGTGCATGGAGGATGATCGACCTGGCGCCATGAGTACGCAGATGCCCTTCAACCTCGGTCAGCAGACGTGAGCCCAGCCCCAGTCCCTGCAGGTCGGCCCGCACTGCCATCTGCCGCAACTTGAAGAGACCCTCACCCAGCGGCAGCGCCACCACGTTCGCCAGTAACGCATCGCGGCCATCAAGAAGCGCAAAGTGCCACTGCCCCTCTTCCCCGTGCACATCAGCCTCGGACAGTGTCAATCCAAGTGGCACGCGCAGCACGGTCTCGCGCAGATGCAACGTCTGCCGGTATTGAGCAGATCCAAAGGCAATGCGCAGGCACTGCACCGGATCGATGGGCGGAGGATGCGCGAGGGGCTCCTGGCGCGCATTCGCCGACACGGCGTCGAGCACCCGTGCCGCCAGCGCGCGACCGCTGCGCCAGGCACCTTCCACCTTGTCGTCCTGCAGCCAGTCACCACAGAGCCCTGCACCAGACTGGGCGTTCCACACACAAGGCTCGCCCAGCGTGCGCCCGGTATCGGCATACAGCCAGCGGTGCAGGCTGTGCCCGACCAGTCTTTGCCGGAGGTCCACGCCAGTCAGTGCCTGAAAGGCCGCCAGCATCTGCGCGATCACGGCCTCGCGGTCTGCCTCGATAGACTGCGTACTCCATGCCGCAGTGCCATGCAGCAACCACACTTCCTGCGCCGGGCGCCCGGGTTTGCTTGAGTCACGCGCCACCCAGCGCAACGGCCCGGCATTCACAAAGGCAGCGTCGAAGGCCAGCGGCAGAGGAGCGTCATAGTGCAGCATCAACGCCCAGCTCGGACGCATCTGGACACTGCCCGCGTGGGCGGCAAGCTCGGGCAGGGCGTCCTGCAGCAAGGCATGAGCCTGGGGGGCGGGAATGGCCAGCAGCACGGCATCGAACCCTGGAGCGGTGGCGCCTTCTGCCTCGTCCAGCTGCCACTTCCCGGCCTTGCGCTGCAGGGCACTCACGGTGAAGCCGGTATGCACTGTCAGTCCTCTGGCGAGCTCGCGCCCGGGAGCCGTCATAACTGGCGTGCCCACGAAGCGCTCCACGCTGGACTGATGGGGATGCCAGTCAGTGGCACCTTCGCCTTCGTAGACGCGCAGTGTCGGTGTCCACAGCGCGGCCGCGCCGGCGGCGATCCAGGTCTGCACTTCGGCACGAAATTCAGGGTCACGGGCCGTGAAATACTGAGCGCCGTGATCACACTGACCATGCTCGCCACGGCGGGTGCTCATGCGACCGGAGACGCCGCGACTCTTCTCGAAGATCTGCACGTGCAGGCCCGCATCGGCAAGCGCGCGGGCGCACGCCAGACCGGCAACGCCGGCGCCAACAATCGCTATACGAGAGTGTGTGGTGAAGGAATGGGACATGGGGGCCTCCTGGCGCGGGCTGACATATTACCTCAGATGCGCGCCGCCTCTGCCAGTGTCAGCTGTACCACTGGGACGACGGACATGGAGCGCCCTTGCAATGTGTGATTTACTGCCCGGCATACCCTCAGGAGGACACCATGACACCTTATTCCCTCAATCGCCGGCTCGTGCACTGGGCCATTGCTGCCTGCGTGCTGGCCCTCGTCCCTGTTGGCCTGTGGATGGTGGCGCGCGGTGAAGCCAATCTCTGGGACACCCTGACCAACACACTTTACGGCATTCACAAAGCCACGGGATTTACCGTCCTGCTGCTGATGGCGCTGCGCATTGCCTTCAAGCTGCGCAGTGCCGACCCCGCTTACCCCGCCGACTTCCCGAAGGCGCAGCGCATCGCGGCCAAGAGCCTCCACCACCTGTTCTATCTGCTGCTGGTGGCTGTGCCATTGCTGGGATGGGCGGGCGTGACGGCGTTCCCGGCGCTGATCGTGTTCCCGGGCCTGGACCTGCCACCCATGCCTTTTGTGCCGGTGGATGAAGCGCTGGCTTTACGGCTGTTCCAGATTCATGGCGTGCTGGCAATCACACTGGCGTTGTTGGTGCTGGGGCACATCGGCGCGGCGCTGTGGCATCTGGTGATGAAAAAGGATGGCATGTTCCAGCGCATGTGGTTCGGGGGCTGACTGTCTGTGGGAGCGTGCCCTGCCTGTGGGAGCGGGCTTGCCCGCGAACCGCATTCGAAGCTGTTTTTGCAGTGCCCTGAATCGACCCTGCCCGGCCCTGGCCCGCTCTGCGGCTGACCCGCATCGCTCCCCGATGCCCTCGCTTCACAAAATGCCTTGGGTCATTTTGCTCACTCGGTGCGGGACTTTCATGCCGCTGAACGGACCAGGGCCGGGCAGGGTCTGGCGCGGAGCCAGACAATTGAAAGTGCAGCTTCGAATGCGGTTCGCGGGCAAGCCCGCTCCCACAGGCAGGGCCCGCTCCCACCGTCAATGCAGAAATGCAGCGGAGCGACCGGTTCACACTCCCACAACGAATCTGCTCGGCAGCATCGCTGGCACAATGCGAGGCAGCGGACACCCGGCTTTCCGTTCAGCGGCATGAAAGACCCGCACCGAGAGAACAAAGAGACCGAGGCTCTTTGTGAAGCGAGGGCACCCAGGATGGGTGCGGGTCAGCCGCAGAACGGGAAGCCGGGTGCCCGCTGCCGGGTAGAACTCTCAATGGGCAACAATCAGGTCAAACGAATACTGCAGTGAAGACCGCCCTTGCATGGCGCACCTCGTTTACTGTGGTTTCATTGAATGACAAGTGGCACACCCGAAGCGCTGAACACCAGCGTATTGGTCCCTTCGAGGGAGTAAGCAAAGTACACAGTCAGGGACACCTTGGGTATTCCCAGCGCGCCAAATGCCACATCACGCAGTGCCGTCAGCTCTTCAATGGCCTTCAGCGGACGCGGCGCGATGCTGCCGGTGAGTGTGGCCGGGTTGCCATCCCAGGGCACGTAACCCCCGCTGGCATTGACCTGGAAGAAGCCCAGCCCCGGCGCCGAAATGACCATGTGCGTGCGCCCCTGGCGGCCGACATGCGCTGCATCCACGGACAGATTTCCCACCAGTGTCACGGCATCCTGCGCAGAGAACTGCGTGGCGAAACTGTCACTGGGCCCGTTGGGTCCGCCCGTGCGGATCACCCCCGCACGAAGGCTCGCCGCTGTGGACGCGCCGCTGGCAGTCGCCATGCTGTGCAGCGGGCGCGTGCCGAGATAGCGGGCTGCCTGGAAGCGGACGGTATTCAAGGCCAGCACGGCGTCAGCGCCACTTGTCTCGTCATCCCTGGCCACCCCGCAGGCCTGGCCCTTGCAGTTGTTGCGGCGCGGGTTGGAGAACAATGGCAACTGCTCGCTGTTGGGGAAATGCTCATCGTAGGCCATGATCGTGTGGAAAGAGCCATTCACGCCATGCCCCAGGGACCAGGGAAAGGTGGCAATCTGCTCGCCCTTCGCTTTCTGCTCGACGCGGGAATGCCCCAGCCCCAGCAGGTGACCAATCTCGTGGGCCACGGTCTTGTTGTCACAACCGGCCCCTTGACCACCCGCTACTCCGGCCCGGTAGTTGGCGCTGTAATAGGCCCTTGCGCTGGTGGAAGTCATGTCACCATAAGTCTGGTGTCCGCCGCCATTCGCAATGCCACACACTTCATCATTGCCATTGTGAAAACCGTCAAGCAGCACCACCAGATCCGAGCCCGTGGAGCGGCGGCGATAATCGATGTCGGCGAACACGCCTTCCTTGGCATTTATGGCATCCAGAATTTTTTCCAGACCGGTCGTTTCCGAATAGTTGATCAGCTGATAAGCCGCCGGGCGGAACACGATGCCCGCTCCTGACATCGCATACATATCGTTGGTTTCCTGAATCAGCTGGTTCAGATCTAGCACCGGGTTGCCCGTGGTGGAGGAACTTACGAATCTGGGCGTGTAAAGCAAAAGCAGGTCAATCTCGGCACTGGCACCTTCGGCCGGGCCGGAGCTGGCGCTGGCAGGGTTGGTGTTCAGTATCGCTTCATTGAAGTCACTGATGCCGTCACCATCCGCATCTGCAAGGGTGTCGTTGACCACCGGGTGGAAGACCACGCTTTGCACAGCACCGAGAGAGATGGCGCTGGTCAGGAACGGCGCAGTTCGCTTTGCCGTCCGCACCCGGTAGGCAATCTCCATACTCGCACCTGCTGCCAGCGCGTTGATGGGGCAATGCAGCTCCTTGAAGGTGCCATTGCTGTACACCACATTGTTGGCCGTGCAGCCTGAGGTGCTGTCGACATACTCGGCCTGGTCCAGTGCCTCGAACACCTTGAGCGTCTCACCACTGATGGCCGCACTGGATTTGTTGGTCACTGTGAGGGTCACCCGCACGGTGCTGCCCACCATCACAGGCGTATCGCTGAAATCCTGCTCGATACTGGCATCACTGGCGCCTAAAGCCTCAAAGAGCTGGCCCTGCCCAAGCGGCACTGCGTCGTTGTCCGGCGGCAACACGCGGAACTGGTCGGAGTTCTGAAACAACCAGCCCACATAGTCATCACCCGCACGTTGCGCCTGCAGGCGATACCTGCCCTCGGGGGAATAGATCGTTGCCAGCAGATCGCTTTCGCCAAGGGTCAGCGACACAATGTAATTGCCCGAGCCATCCTCCAGCACGGCACGCAGACCACGGTCGCCGTTGTCGAAGCGCTGCTCGCCAAGCACCGTGTAGCTCAGATCACCACCAGGCAGCGGCAGCACAAGAACGCTGTCGCGCGTCAGTGCCCGCAATTCGGCGCCGGCAAGGCGGATCTCCCGCAATGCCACGGCCTCATGGGGAAGCGCCATGTCGAAGGCCTCCAGCGCGCCTTCGGGCAGCCATTGCCAAAGAGGAGCCGCGTGAGACGCACTCGCCAGCAGCAGACTTATGGCTAACAGAACAGGCTTTCGAAACATGGGGATACTCCGTGTGGAATCTTGTGCGGAACTGGCGCCGGTGCGCTGCAGGGGAAGAGGTGGCAGAGTAAACAAGCCGGACAGGATTTGTACAGAGCCTGATCGCGATTTTGACGGGGCGGGACATACTGAACCAGAGCGTCTCGAGAACGACTCTGGCTCAGCTTTGACGTGTCTTCATTGCATTCCCGAAATTCTGATTCTTGTTATCGGTAAAGGGCACGTAGCGGGAAAATGCTTATTCCGTGCGCGGCACGAAGCTGAATTTGATCGGGTACCTTTCACCAACTTCAATCTTGAAAGAAAGGTGCAAGAAGTGGCGCGACACTCAGGCCAGGTAGCCGTCGGCACTATGACGGACCGTTGGCCGCCAGGACGGCGGCCACCGAGCCCCCAAGGACGGGTTCACGGCGTGTCCGCAATAGTGCCGACGGCTGACTGGCCGAGAATCAAGGCACCTCAATGCCTCGTAATGCGATCCAGCCCCCCCATTGCGAACGCCGACACCACGAAGGTCAGGTGCACAATCACGTACCACATGAGCATTTCGCCATCGACATTCGTCATGTTCATGAACACTTTGAGCAGGTGAATCGACGAGATCGCCACGATACTTGCCGCTACCTTCATCTTCAGCGACGAGGCATCCATCTTGCCCAGCCAGCTCAGCTCGCCGTTGCCCTTGCCATCCAGTTCCGACACGAAGTTCTCATAGCCGCTCATCATGACCATCACCAGCAGACCCCCTACCAGAGCGATGTCGATCAGGGACAACACCACCAGCACCACTTCCGCTTCGGTGGAGGTGAAGATGTGGGTTAAAAGATGCCAAACCTCCTGGAAGAACTTGATTACCAGAGCGATGATGGCGAGGCTCAGTCCGAGGTAAACCGGCGCGAGCAACCAGCGCGAGCGCAGCATCAGAGTTTCAATAATCTTTTCCATCGTAGGTCTCTCTCGCTCAAACAAGGTATCAGGGAAGCCGACAAGCGGCCGGCGCGGAAGTATAGCCCAGTTCGCGGGCATGGCAGCCGGTGGGAGCTTGCTTGCAAGCGAACAGTTTTCGCGGGCAGGCCCGCTCCCACAGTGCTATTGCCGGGGATCACTCTTTCGGGTCTTCTTCCAGGTCGCGGAAGTCACTGCGCAAAGACCTTGCCCTGGCCTGAAACTGTTCACTGTCGCCATATTCCACGAAGCGCTTGTAGCGACTGTGTTCCACCTTGAGCTGTGACGCATGCTTGATGGGGCACCAATACTGCTCGGTGCGCGCGGCAATCTCGGAGACATAGGCCAGCAGCCCGTTGAAGTAGCCGCAGAACAGGCAGTTGGCTTTCTGAATGATGTTCAGATAAGCCAGGTAGTGACGGTCGATGACAATGTAGTCGCGACGCCTGACCTTCGGAATGCCGTAGACCGGAAAGCAGATTGCCTGGAAGAGCGAGACGATCAGGTCCAGGAGCAGCGCCGGGAACACGCACAGCCAGATGACCGGTGCCGTCAGCACATGCTTGAGCTTTGCATGCCGCAGGTAGTCGAACAGGCGCACGGCCTGCGCCTTGTGATGGGCCCTGATCTCGTCCGTGAACCGCACGGTGCGGTCGCGGATCTCGTAGGTTTCGATGCGGATGCGCTGGATCTCTTCACGGAGTTCTTTTTCCAGCGCCTTGATGCTGGCAAGCAGTTCTTCGATGCGTTTGTTCATGCAGACTCCAGGGCTACAGCGGGCGCCGGCGGTTGTGGTCGCCGGCAATGTGGGAGATTATGCCGCCTCCATGACAACACACCCATCTTTTATTCAATTGCAGCGTACCGGCGCTGGCGGGGCAGGCCTGCTGGTCGCTGTGGCCGGCGGTATTGGCCTGCTCGAGTCCTGGCCCTTCGCTGCCTTGTGGCTTGTGCAGAGCCTGGCACTGTGGGCTTTGTGCTGGCAACAGGCCTGGCAACGCCGGACGCTGAACCGTGCGGCGCCAGAGGCCGCACTTTATCCCGCGCTCGGCATGGCCAATCAGCTGACCATACTGCGTGGCCTGCTGATCGCCGCCACCGGGGGCCTGCTGCTGCAACTGCCGGACAACGCACTGCTGATCTGGGCAGCTGCGCTGCTTTATTCCATCGCCGCCATCCTGGACCGGGTGGATGGTTTCGTGGCCCGGCGCACCCGGCAAACCAGCCTGCTGGGCAGTGAACTGGACACAGTGTTCGACGCCCTCGGACTGGTGGTGGCGCCTCTGCTGGCCGTGCTGCTGGGCAAGATCCACGAAAGTTACCTGTTGGTGAGCGTGGCCTATTACCTGTTCAGCTTTGCGCGGACACGGCGGCTGCGTCTGGGTTTGCCTGTCCATCCTCTGCTGCCGAACACATTGCGACGCACGCTCGCCGGATTCCAGATGGGCTATGTGGCCGTGGTGCTGTGGCCCCCGTTCCAGGCGCCGCTGACAGTCGTCGCGGGGTTCGCCTTCATGCTGCCTTTGCTGTTGGGTTTCGTCGTGGACTGGCTGGTGGTGAGCGGACGCATCGACTCCTCCCGCGCCCCCGCCTTCGACGCGCTCGCAAGCCTGAGCATGCGCTGGCTCCAGCCGCTGCTGCGGGCCATTCTGCTGAGCGCTTTGCTGAGCCTGAGCCTGCTGGAAGGCTCTGCATTGACACCCTTGTCAGGCGGCGGCTTCGCACTGGCGGCACTGCTGATCCTCACTGGCTTCGGCGCCCACATCGGTGCGCTGTTGCTGCTCCTGATACTGGCATGGCAGGTGCCCTTTGCCGTCACCTCGCCGCTGTTCCTGATTCTGCTGTTCAGCACCGTCGGTGTTCTGCTGCTTGGCAGCGGACGCTTCAGTCTGTGGCAGGGCGATGATCAGTGGATCGCACGTCACGACGGCAGCTCATGAAACGCGCCGGCCTCCTCACCGTCATCCTCTGGCTTGCCGCCCTCACCCTCGCGGGGTGGACTCTGCGGCAGTTGCCCTTGGCGGACATCGGCAACAGCCTGCGTGGCCTTTCGCCCCTGCAATGGATTTTCTGGGCAGTGCTCAATGGCGTCGTCATGACGCTTTCCACCGCGCGCTGGCAGGGCTTTGTGCGCATGCTCGGCGACCGCCTGGCACTGTGGCCCCTGCTGCTCAATCGCATGGCGGGGCAGACAGTGAGCTTCCTGACGCCAGGACCGCAGTTTGGCGGCGAGCCACTGCAGATATTCTGGCTGTGCAGGCAACATGGCGTGCCCGTGCATCGGGCTGTGCTGGCGCTGAGCCTGGACCGCTTCTTCGAACTCTGGGTGAATTTCGCGGTGCTGCTGGGCGGGGTCTCATTGCTCCTTCTTACCCAACTGGTGCCAGAGCAGGACTGGCGCAACACGCTGCTGCTGCTCGGCCTGCTGGTGCTGGCACTGCCCCTGATCGGCGTGCTGATTCTGCGTCAGCCTGAGTGGGTCGTAACGCGACTTGGCCGTGTCGCCGCTCGCTGGGAACAGCATCCCCGGCTGCAGGAATTCGGCAGCCGCGTGGGCAATCACTGGCAGGCGTTGCGCCAGGATCTGCAGCGCGCAGTGCGCGAGGAAGGCTCGACACTGCTCGTGGGTCTGCTGCTCTCCGTGCTGGGCTGGGTGTTCATTCTTGGCGAACTGCGGGCGCTGCTGTGGTTCCTGGACGTGCAGGTAGCGACGGGCGACTTCGTGCTGCTGTTTGTCGGCATTCGCCTGGCCATGTTGCTGCCCCTGCCGGGCGGCATCGGCACCATCGAAGCCGCCGTGCTGTGGACCTTCGCCCTGCTTGACCTCAGCGCTGTCGATGCCCTGGGCCTGATCGCGCTGATGCGCCTGCGCGACGCCACGATTCTGGTGTTCGGGCTGCTGAGCCTGCGGGCTATGACGACAGCGGGTGGGAGCGGGCCTGGTGGGAGTGAGCCTGGTGGGAGCTGCGCTGGTGGGAGCGGGCCTGCCCGCGAACAGAGCTGAAAAGCTGCGACGCCCGTCGGTGGCACTACTGCAGGCAGTGGCTACCCGCGCTGCTGTTCAGCGGCATAAGAGGCCCTCACCGAGTGAGCAAAGAGACCGCAGCTCTTTGCGATGCGAGGGCATCCGGGAGGGATGCGGGCCAGCCGCAGAACAGCAGCGCGGGTAGCCGCTGCCGGGCTATGTCTGCATTTCACAGCGATGGAGATTCATTCAGCCCGTTCGCGGGCAGGCCCGCTCCCACCAGGGCAGCTCCCACCCAGGCCAGCTCCCACAGGCTGGCAGCTACCGGGGATATCGGGCACTATTGCTGCAATATCCAGTTGCAGGAGCGCCACTTTGCCATCTTTCCCGCGTGCCCGTTTGACCCTGCTGGCCCTGGCGCTGGCAGCCCTGACAGCCTGCTCCAACGACTCCGCGACACCAGACGCGCCAGATGCACCTCCCCCCGAACCTTTCGACGTCCTGCTCACTGGCGGCACCCTTTACAGCGGCGAAGATGCACTGCCTGTGACGGGCGACATAGGGCTGAGGGGCAATCGCATCGTCGCGCTTGGCGGTGACCTCAGCGCCCATCCCGCCACACTGGTGCGCGATGTCAGCGGTCTGGCCGTGATGCCCGGCTTCATCGACATCCACAGCCACGCGGTGGGCTCTGACCTGAGCGATGGCCTGTACCGCTGGCCGGACGCCGAGAACCTGGTGCGTCAGGGCGTGACCCTGGTGGTGGGCGGTCAGGACGGCGATTCTCCGTTGCCCATCGAGAGCAGCTTCACGGCGCTGGAGACCGCTGACATCGCCATCCACTACGCGACCATGGTGGGTCATGGGTCCATACGCGCGCAGGTGGTGGGAGAACAGGATCGTCCGGCCACCGAGGAAGAACTGGAACGCATGCGCGAACAGGTACGCCTGGCCATGGAAGCGGGCGCCTTCGGGCTTTCCTCGGGCCTGATCTACGCACCTGGCCGCTTCGCTCCCACCGAAGAAGTGATCGCCCTGGCGCAGGTGGCCGGCGAGCACGACGGCATCTACATCAGCCACATGCGCGAAGAGGGCCTGCAGATGCTGGAGAGTGTGGCCGAGACCATTCGCATCGGCGAGGAAGGTGGCCTGCCAACGCAGATCACCCACCACAAGGTGGTGGGCGCGCCCATGTGGGGCAAGTCGGTTGAAACCCTGCGCATGGTGGACGAGGCCATTGCCCGGGGCGTGGATGTGTCCATTGACCAGTACCCCTACACTGCCTCTGCCACCAGCCTGACCATCCTGTTTCCGGGCTGGAGTCTGGACGGGGGCCGGGACGCCCTTCTTGCCCGCATGGAAGACACCGCTCAACGCGCCCGCCTGAAAGCCGACATCGTCTACAACATCGAAGTGGACCGCGGGGGCAATGATCCGGCCAATGTGGGGCTCTCCAACTGTCCCCATGACAACACCATCAACGGCCTGAATCTGAGCGAAGTGCTCCGCCTTCAGGAACGGGCCGTCAGCAAGGACAACGCCGCCGATCTGCTCATGGAGCTGGTGGCCGCGGGCAATTGCGACGCGGTGTTTCACGCCATTCACGAGGACGACGTGCGCAACATCATGCGCCACCCGCGCACCATGATTGCGTCAGACGGGGGCGTCGAGGCGCCCACCGACCGCGTACCCCATCCGCGCAGCTATGGCACCTTCGCGCGCTTTCTGGGCCATTATGCCCGGGACGAGGGCGTGGTGCCGGTGCACACGGCCATTCACAAGATGACGCAATTGCCAGCAGACCGACTGGGACTGGAAGACCGGGGACGACTGCAGGTGGGCGCCATTGCAGACATCGCGGTGCTGGAACTGGCGGCAGTGCGGGACTTGTCGACCTTCGAGGAGCCGCATCAGTATGCGGAGGGCGCCGCCCATGTGTTCGTGGCAGGGGAAGCGGTGCTGCTGGATGGCGCCATGACGGCGGCGCGTCCGGGGGTGATAGTGCGCTCTTCTGAGGAGTAGAGATTCGATACAGGCCCGTTCGCGGGCAGGGCCCGCTCCCACAGCAGAGCGCAGTTGATTCAGGCCTGTTCGCGGGCAGGGCCCGCTCCCACAACTGGGGCAGCTCCCACAACTGGGGCCGCGCCCACAGGCTGCCGCCGCAGCGTGCGGCGCACCCTGGCACGTACCCGCAGCAAGTCGCGGAACATGCGCCAGGAGTCGCGCACAATGTGCACACTGCTGTCCGGGGAGTTCAGCCAGCGCACTGGCAGCACGTCCACCCGCATGTCCAGTGCACGGGCCAGCATCAGCACTTCCACGTCGAAGGCGAAGCCATCCAGCGTCTGCCGACTGAAGATGGCCCGGGCTGCATCGCGCCGGAACGCCTTGAATCCGCACTGCGTGTCAGTGATGCCCGGCACACTCAAGGTCTGCACCAGCGCATTGAAGATACGCCCCATGTTGCGCCGCAAGGCACTCTGTGGCTTCTCTACACGACTGCGCGCCAGCGCGCGGCTGCCAATCAGCACGTCGGTGTCCGGTTGCTGCTGAAAATGGGCGAGGAAAGCCTGCACTTCCTCAAGAGGCGTGGACAGGTCCGCGTCCATGAACAGCACGATGTCGCCACGGGCCCGCAGTACGCCGCTTCGCACCGCATAGCCTTTGCCGCGGTGCACCAGGTTGTCGATGACCTGAAAGCGCGTATCTCCCTCTACCACCGCCCCAGCACGGTCCAGAGTGTCGTCCTGGGAGCGCTCAACCATGAGCAGGATTTCGACGTCCAGAGGATGGCTGTTGAAGTAGTCGCGGATTTGCAACAAGGACTGGGGCACTCGCCGCGCCTCGTTCCAGGCGGGAATCACGATTGACAGCACAGGTGTCGCAGATGCATTCATCGCTTTGCCGTCGCCCGCGTTTGTGTCTAAGATTGCCGCCATGAGCTTGCTGCCCCCCGCCGGTACTCCCGGTCCCTTGAAAATATTCACCAGCATCCCTGCCCTATGGCTTCAAGGCGCGTGTGTATTGCTGGTGGCACTGCTGCTGCGCACGGTTCTGCTGGACATCAAACCGCCTCACTTTGACGAAGGTATCAACGGTTGGTTCCTGGATCAAATGTGGCGGCAGGGATTCTACCGATATGACCCCACCAACTACCATGGCCCGCTCTATTTTTACCTGCTGATGCTGGCAGAATTGCTGATGGGGCGCGGCCTGCTGACGCTGCGCCTGGTGGCCGTGCTGTTCTCTGCCGGCATCGTCGCCGTGGTGCTGATGCACAGCCGCTGGTTCGGGCGTGCCGCCATCTGGGCCGCTCTGGTGCTGGCGATCAGCCCCGCCATGGTGTTCTACGGGCGTTATGCCATCCACGAGTCCCTGTTCATCTTCTGCCAGGCGGTTTTTCTTTACGGCTATATTCGCTGGCATCTGGAAGGTGGCCGCGCGGCGGTGGTGTGCATGACGATCGGCGTGGCCGGCAGCATCGCCACCAAGGAGACCTTCTTCATTTTGCTGGGCACCTGGTTCATCGCCGTGGCGCTGGTGCACCTGTTGCAACGATTCCTGCCCGAACGCAACGCGGCGGTGCCACTGCAGCGCGAGCCGGTCCCCCGCCGTTTCGTGCTGATCACCGTGGCAGTGTCAGTCCTGGCAACACTGCTGCTTTTCAGCGGATTCCTGGCCAACCCGGCCGGCGTGCGGGACATGATCATGGCCTTCGCCCCGTGGATGGCCACGGGCACTGGGGATGCCAGCGGTCACGAGAAGCCCTTCTGGTACTGGCTCCAATTGCTGGCGCGCTACGAGTGGCCGCTGCTGGCGACCTTGCTCGCGCTGCCGGCATTGCTGCTGCATGAGTCGTGCTGGGCCTGGCGCCTTGGCGCCACCGGCTTTGGCCTGGTGCTGGCCTATTCGCTGATTCCTTACAAGACGCCGTGGCTGATCATTGGCATGTTGTTGCCTCTGAGTTTCGCCTTCGGGTTTCTCATGGAGCTGGCCCTGGCGCACCTGCGGGCGCCGTGGCGGCTGGCCCCTCTGGCGCTGGGCTGCGTGCTGCTGACCGTTTCGCTTTACACCAGCCTGCGGCTGAATTTTCGCGACTACGCCAATTTCAGCGAACCCTATGTGTATGTGCAGACATCGCCCGATTTGAACCGGCTCATGGACAATCTGGACAGCCTGATCGAGGTGTTTCCCGCCCGGCGCAATCTGTCCGTGCTGGTGATCACGCCGGATCCCTGGCCCCTGCCCTGGCTGCTGGGCCGTTTTCCAGGCCTGAGCTATGGCACGGCCGAGACGGCGCGCGACATCACGGCCGATGTGGTCATCTCCGATGCCACCGGACAGAGGCAGGTTGAGGCGGCATTGGGTGAGTTCTATTTCCGTCAACCATTCAAGATTCGCGACGCCACCGATACGGGCTGGGCCTACTACAAGCCCGCGACCTTCATCACGATGGACACCACTGACGCCGAACTGATCGCGCCGCAGGTTACCCCATGATCGTCTTCGGCCTGTTCCACATGCTGTTCAGCGCCTTGTTCGCGCTGCTGGTCGGCCTGCTCTACGGGGGGTTGTCGGGGCCTGCGGCACTGGTCTGCCTGCTGGGCGCCATTCCGGCGGCGTGGGCCGCGGGCCGCTCTTTTGCGCCGCTGGCGTTCGTCCTGCCGCTGCGGCAGCTGCGCGCTCTGGAGTGGCTGGTGCTCCTGTTCGTGCTCTACGTCGGCCTTCGGCATTTTGTCTGGCTGTTCTATTACGCCGACAGCACCTTCCGCACACTGGCAGTGAACAATCTGGGCGATCTGCCCCTGCACATCAATTACATCCGCCAGTTTGCTTGGGGTGCCGCATTCCCGCCGGTGAATCCCGAATTTGCCTCCGAAGCGCTCTACTACCCCTATGCGCTGGATCTGTACAACGGCCTGTGGGAAGCGCTGGGCGTGCCGCTGGAAGCTCATCTGTTCCTCGTGGGCCTGTTCCTGCTGCTGGCAAGCCTTGGCGCCCTGCGACACTGGGCGGGCTGGCTGGGAATGACCGGCTTCTTTCTGAATGGCGGCTGGGCCGGCTGGGAAATTCTGCAAAGCGGGGAATGGCAGGACTATCAGGCGCCGCTGGCCTGGAAGAACTTCTTCCTGAGCCTGTTCGTCACCCAGCGCGGCATGATGTTCGCCATTCCCGCCGGCCTGCTGATTCTCACAGTGTTGTCCCGTGCCGTGCGCGAGCCCACGCAGACACCGCGTGCCGTGCTGCTGCTCACCGGTCTGCTGTGGGGAGGCCTGGCCTTTTTCCACCTGCACAGCTTCATGGCGGTCAGCCTCATGCTTGCCGGCATTGCCGCCATCCACCGGCAATGGCGTCCCCTGCTGGACATGGGGAGAACTGCGGTGCCACTGGGCAGCCTGTTCGTGCTGTATTCCACACAGTTTCTGCAAAAGGAGGGCGTCATCAGGCTGCAGTGGGGATGGCTGGCGGGCGAGCAGAACGTGGCCGCGTTCTGGTGGCAGAACCTTGGGCCCTGGCTGCTGCTGCTTGCGGCGGTGCCCGTGGTCCTGCTGCTGCGCCGGCACTGGCAGGGACTGGCCCTGTACGCCTTCTATCTGGCGCTTTTCACAGTGTTTACCGTGGTGATGCTGGCGCCGTGGGACTGGGACAACATCAAGGTGCTGATCTGGCCCTGGTTAGGCCTGCTGGGTGTGGCCTGGCATTGTCTACCCACCCCTGAAGCACAGGCCTTGTGGCGTCTGCCCGTGCGCCTCGCGGCGGGCACGACAGCGGGGCTGCTGCTGGCGGTGCTGGGGTTGTCGGGCACGGTGTCACTCGTGTCCTCGCTCTCACCGCAGGAAGACGCAGTGACCGTGTATCAGGCCCGGGAACTGTGGGACATGGAAGGCGCCCTGAAGAATGTGTCGCCTGACGCCGTGTTCATCGCAGCGCCCAGCTACAATCATGCGCTGACCTACTGGGGCAGAGTGCGGGTGCTGGGTTACGAGGGCCACACATGGTCACACGGCATCGACTCTGCGGAAGTGTCAGCGCTGCAGGCGCGTCTGTATGCCGGCGATGCCGACTGGCGGCAGATTGCCACCGACCTGGGCGCGACGCACATTGTGTGGGGGCCCCACGAGCGGCAGCAGTATGGCGATGTGGCACACCCCTGGCGCCGGGAACTTCGCAACAGCTCGGCCGTGGCGGAGGTGGAACTCTATGTCCTGGAGTAATCGCGCCCGAAGCAGCTGACTGTGGGAGCTTGCTTGCAAGCGAACTGTCGCGGGCAAGCCCGCTCCCACAAAGGGGTAGCTCCCACAGTCCGGGAGCTTCCGCCATCAGACCACCGTGTGGCGATAGGCAGCCCAGCAGGTCGCATTTTCCCAGAGTTTCACATTCAGCACGCCTTTGCCCGGGAAGGTGATCAGACTGAGCATCTTCTCGCAGATGATGCGGCTGAAGTGTTCGATGCTGGGGTTGAGTCCGGCAAACTCCGGCTTGTCATTGAGCACGCAGTCGCGGAAGTACGCAACGATCTGGCCCAGCGCGGCCTCGATCTCCACGATGTCCACCAGATAGCCATGCTTGTCGAGCTGAGCTGCCTCGATGCTGATTTCGACCACATAGGGATGGGCGTGCGGAAAATTCTCACTGCCCCAGTCACCTCCGATCAGGTAGTGATTGGCGATGAAGTCTCGTGTGACGGCAACGGTGTACATGGCTATTCCTCTGTTCTATCAATAAGCGTCATTCAAAAATATCAGTCGTAGACGAAGACCGCCTGCATGACCTGCCCGGGCGACTCGTGCAACAGTGTGTAAAGCGCCGCCGCCTCGCCGAAAGGCATGCGGTGCGTGATGAGCGTCTGGGGCATGGTGCGGCGCAGCATGTCCCAGCACAGTGCGAAGCGGCGTTCTTTCGTCCAGCGACCGCTCAGCTCGGGTGCCAGCGTGCTGACCTGACTGGTGCTGATGCGCAGACGGTTGCGGTGGGCCTCGCCCCCCAGGGCGATGGCGGCGCTCTTGCTGCCGTACCAGCTGCCGATCACGATACGACTGGTGTAGCCGCTCAGACCAATCGCCAGGTTCAAGGCCTCGGGCACGCCGCTCACTTCATAGATCAGATCGGCCCCCGGCACATTGGCGCTTTCCCGCAGCGACACACGCAGCGCCTCGATGTCGTCGGCATCCAGAGGATCGAACACATCGTCTACTCCCAGATGCAAGGCGCGCGCCCGGCGTGCTTCCAGGCCATCCACGCCATGCAGCGACTGCAGCGGACACTGCACCAGCAGACTGTCGAGCAGCAGGCCGACGATGCCCTGCCCCAGCACCACGACGCGCTCGCCCAGCGCCGGCTGGCCGTCCTGCAGAAGATTGACTGCAGTTTCCATATTGGCAAGGAATACGGCGGCCTCTGCCGGGACATCGTCCGGCACCACGATCACATCCTCGCACCGCGCATGGAAACGCGACGCATGGGGTGCGAAGCTGAACACGCGGCGGCCCAGCCAGTCTGGGTCCACCTGCGGGCCGATACGTTCCACCTGCCCCACACAGGCATAGCCATACTGCAGCGGATACGCCGGTGCACCCTGCAGGTTGGACAGGGTAGCGTCCAGTGTCATGTCGGCCGGAATCTGTCCCCGGTAGAGCAGCATCTCAGTGCCGGCGCTGACCGCCGAGAGCTGGGTGCGAACCAGCAGCTCGCCCGCGGCCAGCGGGGGCAAGCCTGCCCTGCGCACCTCCACCTGCAGCGGCGCAGTGAACCACAACTGTTCAGCGCTGTTGTTTTCACTGGAATGGCTGTTCTTCATGAGGGCTCTCCTGCGTGCGGCGCCCCGTAGTGCAGGTTGCCCCACATGATCAGATCATCGCCCAGGCGCGCTGTGTGCAGCGGCGCGATACGCGGCAGCTGTACGCGCGTGAGGTGCCCCATGTCCCCGACAGCCTTGTAGCCGCCGGCGAAGACGGGCGCTACCGTCAACACCAGGGCATCCACCAGCTGTGCTTTCAGAAATGCGGTGATGACATTGGCCCCGCCCTCCACCATCACGCTGCGAATGCCGCGCTGCCACAAGGCCTGCAGGGCTGCGCTCAGGTCGATGTGACCCATCGCGTCGCCCGGCAGCCGGATGATGTCGATGTCGGTGCGCGCCGGTACTGCGTCAGTACTCGTCAGCACCCAGCAGCGGCGCTGGCCGGGGGCGCACAGACGGGCCTGGGGCGAAATGCGCAGCTGACTGTCCAGTACTATGGGCTGCGGACTCGGGCCGGAACACTCGCGCACCGTCAGCTGCGGATCGTCTGCCAGCACGGTGCCGATGCCCACCACAATGCCGTCGTGCAGGCTGCGCAGCTGATGTGTCAGGCGCAGCGAGTCGGGATTACTCAGTGCCAGTCCGGTGCCCGGTTGCAGGGTGATGCTGCCATCCCAGCTCTGAGCCCACGCCAGTGTGACAGAGGGCATGCCGGCGCGATTGCGCCGGTCGCGATGCTCGTCAAGCCAGCGCGACAGCGTAGTGTGCAGGGAAAGATCAGGCGGGAGTGGGGAAGAAGTCGGCATGGCGGCGATGGTACGGCCCGCTCCTGCACAAGGCAAGGCAGCCGGGTGCGGGATTTTTGTCAGCCCCGGGCTGGGAATCCCACAGAGAGCGGGCGACAATGCCGGCTCCTGTCTCAGCGCCCTGCCGGAGTCTGCGTGTTCCCCATCGTTCACTTTGCCATTCCCGGTGACCTGCAGTCCCGCACCGGCGGCTACGCCTGGGACCGGCGCATCATCGCCGAGCTCGAGGCCCTGGGCATGACGGTGCAGGTGCTGCCACTGTCGGCACGCTTTCCCCACCCGGACGCGGCGGCCCTCGCCGATGCCGCCGCCCGTGTCGCGGCCTTGCCCGATGGCGCCGTGCTGATTGCCGACGGCCTGGCCTGGGGCGTGCTCGACACCGTGGCGCAGGCCCATGCGCAGCGCCTGTGCATCATCGCCCTGTGTCATCACCCGCTGGCCCTGGAGAGTGGCCTGAGCCTGCAGAACGCCGCTGCCCTGCACGAATCGGAGGGCCGCGCCCTGCGTGCCGCTGCAGCCATTCTCGTGACCAGCGACGAAACAGCCCGGACACTGGTGTCCCAGTTCGACGTGAACAGTGCCTGCATCACAGTGGCGCTGCCGGGCACTGACCCCGTGCCGCCCGCACCCTGCACCGGTAGCCCCCCCGTGCTCCTCAGCCTGGCCACTCTGACGCGACGCAAGGGCCACGACGTGCTGATCGCGGCACTGGCAAGCTTGGTGGATTTGCCGTGGACTGCACGGCTGGTTGGCGGCGATCACTTCGACTCCGCCTGGAGCGCCCATTTGCATGCGCTGGTGATCAAGTACGGGCTTGCCGAGCGTATTGCCTTCACCGGCAGCTGCGAAACGCCTGCGGAGGAATATGCGCAGGCCGATGTGTTCGTGTTGCCCTCGCGCTACGAAGGCTACGGCATGGTGTTCGCCGAGGCGCTGGCCCACGGTCTGCCCGTGATCGCGGCCCGCGCCGGCGCCGTGCCTGATGTCGTGCCGCCCGATGCCGGTCTGCTGGTGCCCGTGGATGACAGCGAGGCACTCGCGATGGCACTGCGCCGCGTGCTCACCGACGCCGCGCTGCGCAGCCAGCTGCGTGCCGGCGCCCTGCGCGCAGCGGCGGCGTTGCCCCGCTGGCAGGACACCGGACGCCGCATCGCCAATTTGATTGCCAACCTGACTGGAACGACGAGCATAAAATGAGTGGATTTTCGATTTCCTGGCTGGACCTGCGCGAGAGCGCCGACCATGCCGCCCGCGACAAGACGCTGGCGCGCGCCGCGCTGCGGTTCCTGGACAAGCCCCACGGCGCCCTGCTGGTGGACCTGGGGGCCGGCACCGGCTCGACGCTGCGTGCCCTGTCGGCCCTGGCACCGGTGCAGCGCGCTTACATTGTATGGCGCCTGGTGGACCACGATGGCGCCTTGCTGGACGAGGCGCTGCGTCGCCACGGCAACGAGTGTGTGATCGAAGACCATCAGAATGATCTGCGTCACGTCGCCGAACTGCCGCTGGGCGGCGCCACGCTGGTCAGCGCCTCGGCCCTCTTCGACCTAGCCTCGCGCGACTTCGTCGACACCTTGCTGGCGCGGCTGCACAAGCAAGGCACCGGACTTTATGCGGCACTGAACTACGACGGCCGCACCGAGTGGACACCCGCGCACCCGCTGGATGACGCCGTGCTGCAGGCCTTCAACAAGGACCAGCGCACGGCGAAAGGTCTGGGCGAAGGAGCAGCCCTGGGGCCGGACGCGACGGGCTATCTGCAGACACGGTGCACAGCCCTGGACTACGCGGTTCACATCGAGGACAGTCCCTGGCAACTGGGCCCGGACGACGCGGCGCTGGTGCGCGAGCTGATTTCAGGCATCGCCAGGGCGGTGGCGGTGGGCTACGAGCTGGACGCGGAGGCGCTGCTGCACTGGAAGACGTTCCGGCTGGCCAATGCGGCGACGGGGACGTGCGTGGTGGGACACCAGGATCTCCTGGCAGTGCCGGTGTGAATCCGGGACCAGTGCTCCGAATCCGGACACCAGTGCGGCCCGGGACCTTGCGGACACGCCACGAGTACATCCCTGTAGGCTCGGCGCCCGCCCTCCCTGGCGGGCGACGGTCCGCTGTGCCCCGGGCCGCACTTGTGTCCTGGCTCCAGCGCAAACTCCAGATCAACGACCGTGCAATCAAGACAGGTGTTGCGTCACCCACTCGCGCTCGAAAGGCGGAGAGCTCCGACCCCCTCCGCGCCCCCAGCCGACCGAAGCCTTCACCCACCTGCAGGAGCGGGCCTGCCCGCGAGGAGGCACAGAAGTCAGGGCCGGCGGGCCGGGGCGTGGTTTTCAGACCGTCGCCCGCCAGGGAGGGCGGGCGCCGAGCCTACAGGGAGGTACTAGTGGCGTGTCTGAAAACTACGCCCCGGACACCCGGCCCGAATCGAAACAAAGTTCGCGGGCCAGCCCGCTCCTACAGGTCAGAGAAGGTTTCGATCACGCGATCCCGCACCGCGTCCATGCGCCACACCGGCGCCCCATCCGCCGGCAGCATCCCCGGCGTCCAGTCCCACCCCGCCACCGCGTCCAGCACCGCCGGGTCACGGGCCACCAGGTGCACCATCACATCGCGGTTATCGGTGTTGTCCGTCACGAAGGGCATGGGCTGGTGGTCGCCCAGAATCAGCAGCACAAGGTCGTCGTCGCCGAATTCCGCCACATAGGACATCAGCGTCTGCACCACATATTCCGCCGATTCGCGGAAGTGCCGCATCACGCGCTCGTGGTCCTGCCACACCACATCCACGGCATCCCCCGCACTGGCCTGCGCATTGAAGACACTGCCATCACCCACGGCGGACCAGTCGATGAGGGTGGGCACCGGCGTCCAGGGTGCATGGGACGACAGCAGGGCAATCTCTGCCATCACCGGCTTGCGATCCTCACGGGCACGCTCCCATTCCTGGAAACGCGACAGTGTGAACTGATCGGGCATGGTCACGTAATTGAACGGCAGGCCGCGATAGTCCAGTTCCGGGGCGGAGTAGAGCTGGTCATAGCCGAAGTAGTCGCCCTCGGGCCAGGCGAGTGTGATGGCGGGCATCACGCCCACCGTGCGCCAGCCGGCTCTCTGGAACAGGCGTACCAGTGAAGGACGCTCGCTCATCATCAGGCTGTCATATCGCACCTGACTGTCGATCCACAGCCCCGACAGGGCCGTGCCATGGGCCAGCCAGCTGATGCCACCCACCGTGGGCGAAGCCAGGAAGGCGCTGCGGGATTCGAAGCCCGCCGCTGTCAGCGTCTGCGTGGCGCGGGCCAGCGACTCACGGAAAGGCGCGGCATAGGGAGCACCATCCATCAGAATGCGGCCATAGGATTCGATGAACACCACCAGCACATCCTTGCCCTGCAGCTTGCCGAACAGCGTGTCGCCCGGAACCTGCGCGTAGCGATCCTGATTCACCACCTCGCGGAACTCGCCCAGGTCAATCACACCGGCAATGGTGTTGTTGACATGTTTGGCCAGTTGCTCCACGAAGTAGCGGGACGCGCGGGGCCACTCCGCAAAGGCAAGCGCCGTCCACACCAGCAGGCCGCTGCACAGCAGCACAAGAGAGCGACGTGGCGCCAGCAGCAGCACCCGCTGCGCCCGGCGCAGCACCAGAAAGGACAGCAGCACGATCAGCAGCACCAGCCCGACGGCCAGCACGGCCGCCAGCACGGCGCCGGCGGTGCCGAAGGAGCTGCGCAGAAAGCCCATGCCATCCACCAGCAGATAGGCATCGAAAACAGGATTGAACGCGCGGGAGAACACTTGATACGCGGCGATGTCGGACACCCGCAGAATCACGCCCACTGCCAGCAGTACAGAGGCCAGCGCCCGCAGCACGCGCCCGGTCCTGCCCGGCACCAGCAGCGCCAGGCCGAACAGAAACAGCTCCACCGGGAAGTAGAGGTAGCTCATGTTGTCGAACCAGTCGATCCGGAACGGGAAGAGGAAGGCCGTGAGCAGGAAGAAGAAACAGGCGAGAGTAAGCGTCAGCGGTCCCGCACCGGCGAGGGGACTCGCGGCACGGGGTGACGGTGCGGAAGGGTTTTGCACTGGCGTCAAAGCTGCTGCTCGATGGCCTGGATGAGTGTGGCAGAGTCCGGGTCAACCGTGCTGCCGTAGTGAGCCACGACTTCGCCGGACTTGCTGACCAGATACTTGTTGAAGTTCCACTGCGGCTCGCCCTGCACATGCAGCTTCTGGAAGATCGGGTGCGCATCGGCCCCTTTCACCTTCACCACGGAGGTCATCGGGAAGCTCACGCCGTAGTTGATGAAGCACACTTCAGCGATCTCGGCCGCGTCATTGGACTCCTGGTTGAAGTCATCCGAAGGAAAGCCCACGATCATCAGCCCGTCGTCCTTGTACTTCTGATACAGCGCCTCGAGCCCTTCAAACTGCGGCGTGAAGCCACAGAAGCTCGCGGTGTTGACCACCAGCACGGCCTTGCCGGCCGTCAGTGCGCACAGATCGTGGCGCTCCGAGCTGTTGAGTTTGCCCATGTCGTGATCCAGCCAGTCGATGCAGGCACCATCGGCGTCTGCAGGGGTCTGCGCCTGTGCGGCGGACAGGGAAGAGAAAGCGAAAAGCAGGGCCGTGCTGGCGGTGGCCGTGCGGGCGAGAAGTCGAAGCGATGGCATGGGGCGTTCCGTCCTGTGTGAGAGTGAGCATGCTACGCGCCGTCGGGGCCGCTGGATTGCTGATCCGTGCCCACAGCATAGGCGTATCCGCTTCACCTGAACAAGCCCCGCCCCCTTGAGAGACCATCGCCATGTCGAATTCCGCTTCCCCAGTCATACCCGTCGAGAACACCGCCCACGTCGCCCTGGTGATCGGCGCCAGCAGCCACATCGGGCTGGCCACCATGACCCTGCTGCATGCGCAGTCCCCCGACCTGCAGATCGTGGCCATCAGTCGCAACAGCGCGGCGGTGCCTGCAGCGGCGCACATCACGTCTCTCGAGAGCGATTACTCGGACGCTTCCCTGCGGGACATCGTGGCGCAGCTGGAAGACTGCCGGGGCCGCATCGTGCGGGTGTTGATCTGCCTGGGCGTATTGCACAACGACACCCTGCGCCCCGAAAAGCGGCTGGAAGACCTGCAGGCCGACCGCATGCTGGAGTACCTGCGCATCAACGCCGTGCTGCCCGCGCTCTGGGTCGGCGCGCTGCTGCCCCTGCTCGCCGGCACCCAGCCCTGCCGTCTGGCCGTGCTCAGTGCGCGGGTGGGCAGCATTGCCGACAATCGCAAGGGCGGCTGGTACAGTTACCGGGCCTCCAAGGCCGCGCTGAACATGCTGCTGCAGACCTCGGCAATCGAGTACGCCCGTCGGGCACCGAATGTCACGTTGCTGGCCTACCACCCGGGCACCGTGGACACCCCCCTGTCGGCCCCCTTCCACCGCAGCGTGCCCGAGGGCGCGCTGTTCACGGCGGCGCACACGGCCCAGTGCCTGCTGGACGTGATGGCACAACCCGCCACCCCTGGCGACGCCCGCTTCGTGGACTATGCCGGCGAGACCGTGCCGTGGTAACGGCGTTGGAGCAGGGCGTGCAGACCAATGCGCGCTTCCGCAAGCCCGGCAGCTGTCTGCTGTGTGCGCGCGAGACTCTGCTCACGTTCCACCATCTGATTCCCCGCAAGATGCACCGGCGCGTCTGGTTCCAGAAGCACTATTCCCGGGACCAGCTCGCCAGCGGCATCTTCATCTGCACGCTGTGCCACAAAGGCATTCACAAGACCTACGACGAGATGACCCTGGGCAAGCATTTCGCCAGCCCGGCGCAGTTGCTGCAGGACGAGACCCTGCAGCGCCATTTCGCGTGGGTGGCCCGCCAGAAAGTGGGGTAAGGGGCTTATCCTTCCAGCGCGCTCAGCGCCTTGCTGCGGCTTTCCTCGAAGGGAGCCTCCAGTGGCAGCGCACGCAGCCATTGCACAGCCTGCAGCCGGTCCGGATGGAAGAAGTTCAGATGCCCCAGCTTGCGACCCGCGCGTGGCTGTTTGCCATACCAGTGCAGCTGCGTGCCGGGCAATGCCAGACACCCCGGGTGCGCTTGCTCGCCGATGATGTTGACCATGACGCTGCAACCCGGCTGCAGAGGCGTGACCAGGGGCAGTCCGGCAATCGCCCGCAGATGCATTTCGAACTGACTGATGGAGGCGCCGCCGTCCGTCCAGTGACCGGAGTTGTGCACCCGTGGCGCCACTTCGTTGACGAGCAGCCCGTCCGGGGTCAGAAAGAATTCAATGGCCAGCACGCCCTGATATTGCAGATGCGTCATCAGACGTGCGTGGTATTGCTCGGCCACGAGCTGCAGGCTGGCAAAACGCCCGGGCTGCATCACGCTGATCTGCAGGATGCCGTCGGCGTGAAAGTTCTCGGTCAGCTCGTAGAACACCATGTTGCCTGCGGCATCGCGGGCGCCGATCAGGGACAGCTCGGTGCTGAACTGGATGCGCCGCTCGGCGATGGCCTCGGTGCGCCAGTCCGGCAGGCTGATACCACTGGCCTTGTCCGAGCGCCACTGCCTCCGACCGTCATAACCACCGCGCCGCTGCTTGAGCAGAAACTCGCCCCCCAGCGCTGCCCGCAGCGTCCCGACATGGGCCTCGTGAGGCACGGGACACCAGGGTGCCGTCGGCAACTGCAGGGCATCCAGCAGCGCTTTCTGGGACTGGCGGTCAGCCAGCACGGCGAAGGCAGTCGCATTCAGCCACGCGGGATGGGCCTGCAACGCGCGGGTGAACAGGTTGTCGGGCCAGTGTTCGCGCTCTGCAGTGATGATGTCCGGGGGCATGTCGGCCAGTGCGGCAAGGGCATGCAGATCGTCCGGAGACTGCGGGGACACGGGGATGCCCAGGCGGCGGCCGGCCTCCTGCAGCATCATCCCCAGCTGCCCGTCTCCCAGCACCCAGACCTGAGTCACGGCGTCACCACCAGGGGCTGTAGATCGTTCATCACCCGTGCGGTCTGCTGCGCACGCCAGGCGTCCAGCCGGGCACGCAGGGCTTCGTCATGCAGTGCCAGAATCTGCGCCGCCAGCAGGCCCGCATTGGCGGCCCCCGCTGCGCCGATGGCCAGGGTGCCCACCGCCACGCCCCGGGGCATCTGCACGATGGACAGCAGACTGTCCAGCCCGTTCAGGGCCTTGCTCTGCACAGGCACACCCAGCACAGGCAGCGGCGTGCAGGCGGCCACCATGCCTGGCAGATGGGCCGCACCGCCCGCGCCGGCAATGATCACCTGCACGCCGGCAGCAGCCGCCCCCGACGAGAATGCGAACAGCTTCTCGGGCGTGCGGTGGGCTGACACGACCTCGGCACTCCAGTCCACCTGCAGTTCATCCATCAGCACGGCAGCCGCAGACAGGGTGTCCCAGTCATTTCTGGAACCCATCACGATGGCAACACGCTTGGTCATTTCAGTCTCCTCTCATTGAAACAGCATTACCCACTGGAAATAGAGTGGGATACCCACCAGTACATTGATGGGGAAGGTTACGCCGAGGGCGGCGAGCATTGCCAGCCCGGCGTTGGCTTCGGGCATGGCTTTGCGGACGATGGCCGGGGCCGCGATGTACGAAGCGCTGGCACTGAGCGCCGTCAGCACCAGGGCACTGCCGGCTGGCAAGTCCAGCAGCAGCGCCAGCGCAATGCCACACCAGGCAAGCGCAAAAGGGGCAAGCGCCGCGAACACCAGCACCCGCCAGTGCACCCATGGCATCGGGCGACACACGGCGGCTGTGCAGATGCCCATTTCCAGCAGGAACAGGGCCAGGAAGGTCTGGAAGCCGCCGATCAGGGCCGGCTCGATGGGGGCAAGACCCTGGGGCCCATACGCCCAGCCCAGCACGATGCCCCCCGCCAGCAGCATCACGCCGCGATTGGTCAGCGCCTCGTGCCACACGCTGCCAGAGCTGACCGGCTTTGCACTGTGGCGGCGATGGAACAGCAGCATGGCCACAATCGCCGGCAGCTCCAGCACCACCAGATAGAGGCTGGTCTCGGGCAGCAAGGGAAGCGCCCGGGTGTCGGCAAAGGCGACCGCCACAGCGAAGGTGGCGGCACTCACAGACCCGAAGTGGGCCGCGATGCTGGCCGCATCGGCCGTACCCAGACGCACCGCGCGGCGCAGAACGGGGTAGAGCATCATGGGAATCAGCGCGCCGTAGAGCGCGATCAGGGCCAGATCCCCCACCCGCACATCGCCCGTGTGGCTGTGCAGGGACAGACCCCCTTTGATGCCCAGGGCCAGCATCAGCAGAATCGTCAGGGTTTCATAGATGGCGGAGGGGACTTTCAGATCGGATTTGAGCAGCCCGGCCAGCAGGCCGAGGGCGAAGAAAGCTATGACGATATCTGGCATTGGAGAGTCCTGGTGAACAAGCGGTGGCGATTGTCCGGACGCTGCCGTATATTTTCCAATAAATGTTTTCCAGACTTGTCATTGAACATTCTCTATGGAGCGCGCCATGAACATCCGCCATCTCAGCGTCCGCCAACTGCAAGTGTTCGTGGCCGCCGTCCGCTCGGGCAATCTGTCGGCCACCGCCCGCGAGCTGCATCTGACCCAGCCCACGGTATCCCTGCAGATCAAGCGGCTTGCCGATGTGCTGGGCGAGAAACTGCTGGAACAGCGCGAAGGCCGGCTGGTGCCCACCGACGCGGGCCACGCCCTGCATGCAGCAGCCAGCGACGTGCTGACCCGGCTTGAGGAGCTGAGCAGTTCACTGGACCGCGTGCGCACGGGAGAAGCCGGCCACATCAGCATCGGCATCGTGACCACGGCTAAGTACGTGGTGCCGCGTATTCTCGGGGCCTTCGCCCGTGTTTACCCGAAAGTGCAGATCACCCTGAACATCGGCAACCGCGCCCACGTGCTGCAGCGCTTTCTGCAGCAGGCCGACGATGTCTACCTGTTCAGCCATCCGCCCACGGGCGAGCATGTCAGCGCTACGCGCATCATCAAGAACCCGTTGCAGATCATCGCGCCCACTGACCACTGGGCCGCCGGTCGCTCTGACCTGCGCTTCGAGGACCTGCTGACCGAACGCTTCCTGATCCGCGAACCGGGCTCGGCCACCCGCTTGAGGTTCGAGGCGTGGTTGAGCCAGGAAGGGCATGCGCTGCACAACACCATGCAGATCGAGAGCAACGAGGCCATCCGCCTGAGCGTGGCTTCCGGGCTGGGGCTTTCCGTAATCTCGGAGCACACGCTGCAGGAAGGCCGCGAGCACTATGCCGTGCTCGCGGTGGAGGGCTTCCCGCTGCCCAGCCACTGGTACATCGTGCTGCACGAAGGGCGACGCCTGCCCCATGCCGCTCAGCGCCTGATGCAGTTCATCAGTGAACATCTGCAGGACTGCATAAGACCTGACTGGATCGCTGAAGCGTATACCCCCGGTGAGACCCTTCTGAAGCCGCCGGAGAAAGCATGATTCCCCTCACTGATCCTCTCGCCACACAACGGGCCCGCGCCGCCCTGCGCAATCAGTTTGTCGGCGATGCCCTAGCCATGCCGGTGCACTGGTACTACAACCCGCTGGACATCGACCGCGCCTTCCCCGGCGGCATCCAACGCCTGGAAGCGGCGCCCGCGCAGCATCCTTCGTCCATCATGGTGCTGCATTCCACCCGCCATGGCGGTCGCGGCAGTCAGGGCGGCCAGCGCGAGATTGTGGGCGACGTGATCCTGAAAGGCCGGCGGCAGTTCTGGGGCGTGCCCGGCATGCATTATCACCAGGGCATGCAGGCGGGCGAGAACACCCTCAATGCCCATTGCACCCGGGTGCTGATGCGCACCCTGACGGCGGATGGCGGGCAGTATCAACCGGACCATTTCCTGCGGGACTACATCGCCTTCATGACCGCCGAGCCCCCGGCACACCCGGACACCTATGCCGAATCCTGGCACCGCGGCTTCTTCGCGAATCTGGAGGGCGGCCGTACGCCCGAGCGCTGCGCTGCGGTGACCCATGACACGCCTTCGGTGGGCGGACTGGTCAGCATCGCCGCCCTGTTGCTGTCCTTGCGCCTGCATGGGGTGCCACTGGAGGAGACCCAGGCTCAGTGCCGGACCCATCTGTTCCTGACCCATCCGGACGACTCGCTGGCGCGGGTGTGCGATGCCTACACCGCCCTGCTGGATGCACTGCTGCTGCGCGCACCGGATACCGCTGCCGATGCTCTGCTTGCCGCATGTGCGCAACGCAGCCTGGGGCTGGACTTGCCGGCACTACTGCGCAAGGGGCGGGGCGACCGGGATGTGGTGGGCCGCCTGTTCTCCAGCGCCTGCTACATCAGCGATTCCTGGCCCGCCATCCTGTACCTGGCTTACAAGTACCGGGATGACCCCCGCGCGGGCCTGCTGGCCAATGCCAATGTCGGCGGCGACAACGTGCACCGGGGCGCCGTACTGGGGGTGCTTTTCGGGCTGCTGCACGCGCGGGAGGAAGCGGACTGGTTCGCGCAATTGACCGACAGCGCGGCCATTGCACAGGAATGCGATTATCTGTCACACGGCTGACATGCAGGTTTACCCCGCCCGGGCAAGTGAGTAAGCTGCGCGCCTTCTCACTACATGTTCGCAAGGAGTTCCCCGTGTCACGTTCCTCTCGCCACTCACCCCTGCTGTATTCCGTGTTGCTGGCCGGCATTGCACTGCCCGGCAGCGCCCTGGCCACCAATGGCTACTTCTCCCACGGCTATGGCGTGCGTACCCAGGCTGTAGCAGGCGTCGGCATCGCACTGCCCCAGGACGGACTGGCGGCAGCGAACAATCCGGCAGGCACGGCAGGCCTGAGCAATCGTCTGGATCTGGGCGCAGCCTGGTTCCGGCCTTCCCGTGGCGCCAGCATCTCTGGCAACGGGGCGGGCGCCAACGGCAGCTTCAGCGGCGATGACACTGAGAACTTTCTGATTCCCGAGCTGGGCTATGTACGTCAGCTGTCCGAGCAGCTGTCCTTCGGCTTCGCCCTGCACGCCAACGGCGGCATGAACACCGACTACGGCCGCAACCCCTTCGCGCCCTTCGGCTCCAAAGGTTCGGCCGGCGTCAATCTTGAACAGCTGTTCATCACCCCGTCGCTGGCGTGGAAACTGGACGATCGCAACAGCGTCGGCATCGCCACCACCTTCGCGTACCAGCGTTTCGAGATGAAAGGCGTGCAGGCGTTTGCCAACCCCTTCTTCTCGGCCTCCCCGACCGATGTCAGCAACAAGGGCGTGGATTCCTCCACGGGCTGGGGCTGGAAACTGGGCTGGACCGGCGAAGTCACACCGGGCGTGACGCTGGGCGCGACGTATTCCTCGCGTGTGGAGATGGGCCGCTTCAGCAGCTACAAAGGCCTGTTCGCCGAGCGCGGCGGCTTCGACGTGCCGGCTTCCTATGGCGTTGGCGTGGCCTGGACAGCCACCGGCGCACTGACCGTGGCCAGTGACTGGCAGCGCATCAAGTACAGCGACGTCAAGTCTGTGGGCAACCCGCTGGCCAACCTGCTCATGGGCAACCCGCTGGGCAGCAACAACGGCGGCGGCTTCGGCTGGCGCGACATCAGTGTCATCAAGCTGGGCATCGTTCACGCCTTGAGCAATGCCATCACCCTGCGTGCCGGCGTGAGCCATGCCCAGCAGCCGATTCCGTCTTCCGAGACCTTCTTCAACATCCTGGCCCCGGGCACCATCCAGGACCACGTGTCTGCCGGCTTCAGCTGGAAAATGGCCAATGGCGGCGAATGGACCGTGTCCTACACCCACGCGCTGGAAGAAGAAGTGAACGGCAAGGGCTCCATTCCGATGCCCTTTGGCGGCGGCGAAGCGGATGTGTATCTGAAGGAAGACATTCTGAGCGTCGGGTACACCTTCGCACTGTGAGGCTGGCGTAAAAAAGGCCAGTGCCGCTCCTCGACATTCGAGAAGCGGCACTGGCCTCGTCGTTTCCCGGGCCCGAACGGGCTCAGTTCCCCCGCAGCGCCATCACCCGCGGATGGAAATAGCCCACCAGGCAGCCGCTGGTCTCCGGCACCTCGCTCATGTCCACCACTCCGCCCGCATACAAGGTCTCCAGCGCATCGGCCAGATACTCTTCCCTGGCTTCCAGGTGCCTCACCTCGTAGCTGAACTGATCACTGATGGGTCCGCGAAACAGCACCTCCCGCGTGCGCGGCTCGATGATGAACACCTCTGCCGTGCGCTCCACCCCCAGCGACCACGCCACCGTCTGATCCTCGTCCTTGAGCACCGGCAAGCGGATGTCGTTCATCTCCACCTCTTTCTGAATGCGGTGCATGTCGTCCTGCACGAACACGTTCAGCATCACAAACGCCGCGTTGCGCGCGCGGTACTGCTCCCAGAGCGCCTGAAAGGCGGGCACTGAATTGCGGGCAATGGGACAGCCACTGCCCTGAATGTAGAGCACCAGAAAATCGCGGTCCTCATACTCACTCAGGGTGTGGTAGATGTGCATCTGGTCCGCCAGACTGAAGTGCTTGATGGTGCGCAGAAACTCGTCGGCATGGGCACCCCCGCCAGCGCTCGACAGCAGCGCCAGCAAGAGGCCCGTGGCAATCCTGTGAATGCCACCCATGTTCTCAGCGTCCGTTCAGACGAATGAACTTCTGCACCCGGTGCCCGGTCTGCACTTCACCCGTGAACAGATTGCCCGCGGAGTCGAAGTCCATGTTGTGCACCCAGTCGAACTGGCCGGGCTGACGTCCGCCCGTGCCCCAGGAATACACAGGCTCCAGGGTCTGGCGATCCAGCGTCCAGATCACGTTGTTGGTGCCATCGGGCACGTAGACAAAGCGCTGCTCGGTATCCAGCGGGTCGAACTCCATTTCCCAGGTGGAGCCGGGACCGTAGGTCTGGGGCGCCAGGATGCTCTCGCTCACATAGGTACCATCCTTGCGGAACACCTGGATGCGATTGCTCGGGCGGTCGCTGATGTAGATATGGTCGTCATCGGAGATGGCCAGACCGTGCACAGGAGTGCGCCAGGTGCGGCTGGGCGGAGCACTTGGGTCCCACACGCCGGGGTTCTCATCGATGGGCGGTTCGCCGTAGGCGCCCCAGTGCCGCAGATAGGCCCCGGTCTCGGCATTGAAGACGATCACACGGCGATTGCCGTAACCGTCGGCCACGTAGATCTCATTGTTCTCGGGGTCCACTTCCATGACGGCAGCACGGTTCACCGAGTCGGTGTCATTGCTGCCCTCGTTCATGCCCACGCCACCGATGGTCAGCACCAGTTCGCCTTCCTTCGTGAACTTGTGCATGTGGTGGTCATCCGTGCCATTGCCAGCCACCCAGACGAAGCCAAGGTGATCGACATGGATGCCGTGTTCGCTGTTGAACCATTCATATTCATTGGTCGGGCTGGCGCCCCAGGCGTGAATGACATTGCCTTCCGGGTCGAAGGCCAGCACGGCCGGTGCCGTGGTGCAGCACAGCGACTGCAGCGGCGAGTGTCCCCAGCTCTGGTCGCGCACGGTTTGCAGCGGCGTCGAGCCGGCATTGGTGCTCTGCACTGTCCAGGGCCGGTGGATGATCCAGACATTGTCGTCGGCATCCACTGCCGTGCCGGCCACCTGGCCGATGATCCAGTTGTTGGGGAGCGGCTTGGGCCAGAAGGGGTCGACGGCGAACTGCGCGACGCCGGCGGGAACTTCGGGGCCGGAAGCATCTTCGGGCATGTGCGGAACGGTGAGGGTCTGCGCCTGGGTCAAGAGCGGTAAAGCCGCCATGGCCAACAGAGCGCAGCCCGCGGTCAGGCGAGCAGCAGTGTTCTTCATATTCAGGGTTACTCCGGTATTTTTGTTGTTGTCAGGGTCCTGCGACCCGGAGTATGTAAGCGGCGAGAACAAGCTGTCCACGTTTTTGTGTCCATCCGTCTGGAATCACCGGTTTGAAAGAGAATTTTCTTGCCGCCGCCGAGGAGCAGTCGGTATTCTCGCCGCCTTTCAACGCTGCGCGGATTTCCTCTCCTCATGAAAGACCTTACCCAGGGCTCCATTCCCCGCACCATCATTGCCATGGCCGCGCCTGTCGCCGCCGGCATGATCTTCCAGACGCTGTACCTGCTGGTGGATCTGTACTTCGTGGCGGCGCTGGGCGATGACTCGGTGGCGGGAGTTGGCGCGGGCGGCACCCTGATGTTCATGATCATGGCGCTCACCCAGATTCTGGGCGTGAGTGCCGTGGCGATGATCTCCCAGGCCGTGGGCCGCAAGGACCGCGAGCACGCCAATCTGGTATTCAACCAGTCCCTGATGGTGGCGGCCCTGTTCGCCGTGGTGACCCTGGTGGGCGGCTACGCGGCAGCGGATGTCTACATGACCAGCGTGGCGTCCGACGAAGGCGCGGTGCGCGAGGGCGTGATCTTCCTGTACTGGTTCCTGCCCGGCATGGCCCTGCAGTTTCCGATGATGGCCATGGCCTCGTCCCTGCGCGCCACCGGCCTGGTGAAGCCGGGCATGGTGGTGCAGGTGCTGACCGTGGTGCTCAACACCCTGCTCGCGCCGCTGCTGATCGCCGGCTGGGGCCCGGGCCCGGCGCTGGGCGTGATGGGCGCTGGTCTGGCCAGCTCGATTTCCGTGTTCGCAGGGGTGCTGCTGCTCACGGGCTATTTCATCAAGGTCGAAAAGTACGTGTCCTTCGAGACCAGCCTCTGGAAACCCCGCGTGGACATCTGGACCCGGATGTTCAATATCGGGCTGCCCGCTGGCGGCGAGATGGTGATCCTGTTTGTGTACTTCTCGGCCGTGTACTGGCTGATTGCCGACTTCGGCGCGGCGGCCCAGGCGGGCTTCAGCATCGGCGGGCGCATAATGCAGTCCATCTTCATGCCCACCATGGCCATCGCCTTCGCCCTGGGGCCCATCGTCGGCCAGAACTACGGCGCCGGCCGCCACGACCGGGTGCGCGAGACCTACTTCAAGGGCGTCATGCTCAGCAGCGCGCTGATGCTGCTGGTGACCATCCTCATGCAATGGAAACCGGAGCTGCTGGTGATGGCCTTCACCGACGAGGCCGAAGTGATCGAAGTGGGCGCCGTGTTCCTGCAGCTGATCTCGCTGAACTTCATTGCCCAGGGCATCGTGTTCTCCAGCTCGGGCGTGTTCCAGGGCCTGGGCAACACGCGCCCGGCCATGATCAGTTCAATGATCCGCGTGCTGGTGTTCCTGCCCTTGGCGGTGTACCTGAAATACCAGCCCGGCTTCCACATCAACCAGGTGTGGTACGTGTCGATCCTGTCGGTCACCGCCCAGGCCGTGGCCGGCTACGTGCTGGTGCGCCGCGAATTCCGGCTGCGGCTGGACGCCCCGGCCCCCGTAAGCGCAGGAATTTGAGAATTCAGTCAGCACTCTTCGGAATCGGGTAGAGCGCAGCGCAACGATCTGGTTCAATCCGGCCGTTTGCAGACGAACGCCGCGGCAGCCTGACTGCCCGGAAGAACATCCCAATGCGAGAGGTAATGCCCATGTACACGAAGTCCCCGTTGTTCCTGCGCCGCGCCCTGCCGGCGCTTGGCCTGAGTCTGAGTCTTGTCCTTCCCGGCGCCTGGGCGCAGAGCACGGCCCCGGTAGCGGACGTTGTGGTGGATGCCCAGCGCATCACCGACGCCGATGCCTTCCCGGGCGACTGGATGAGCCACGGCCGCACCTACACCGAACAGCGTTTCAGCCCGCTGGACCAGATCAACCGCGACACCGTCGCCGGCCTCAGCCTGGCCTGGTCTGCCGACATCGACACCAGCCGCGCCCAGGAAGCCACGCCCATCGTGGTGAACGGCAAGATCTACGTCTCCACCGCGTGGAGCAATGTGAAGGCCTTCGACGCACTGACCGGCGCGCCGCTGTGGAGCTGGGATGCCGCCGTGGACCGCGCCAAGGGCGCCGATGCCTGCTGTGACGTGGTGAACCGGGGCGTGGCCTACTGGGAAGGCAAGGTCTATGTCGGCACGCTGGACGGCCGGCTTGTGGCACTGGATGCCAACACTGGCGAACAGGTCTGGTCCACGGCCACCTTCGACCCGGCTCTCAAATACACCATCACCGGCGCGCCCCGCGTCATCAAGGGCCAGGTGATGATCGGCAACGGCGGAGCCGAATACGGCGTGCGCGGCTATGTCAGCGCCTATGATGCCAGCACCGGCGAGCTGACCTGGCGTTTCTACACCGTGCCCGGCAACCCTGCCGACGGCTTCGAGAACGACATCATGGCCGCCGCTGCCAACACCTGGAACGGCAGCTGGTGGAACCTGGGCGGCGGCGGCACCGTATGGGACGCCATCGCCTATGACCCGACGCTGGACCTGATGTACATCGGCGTGGGCAACGGCTCGCCCTGGAATCAGGCCCTGCGCAGCCCCGGCGGCGGCGACAACCTGTTCCTCAGCTCGATCGTGGCACTGGACCCGGACGACGGCAGCTACAAGTGGCACTACCAGACCACCCCCGGCGAGACCTGGGACTTCACCGCTACCCAGCCCATCATGATTGCCGATCTCACCATCGAGGGCGCCCAGCGCCGCGTGGTCATGCAGGCTCCCAAGAACGGCTTCTTCTACGTGCTGGACGCCGCCACCGGCGAGTTCATCTCCGCCGAGAACTTCATCAACGTGAACTGGGCCACCCACATCGACCCGGACACCGGCCGCCCGGTGGAGAACCCCGACGCGCGCTATGAGCTGAGCGAGAACGGTTTCATCGTGATCCCAGGCCCGCTGGGCGGACATAACTGGTATCCCATGGCCTTCAGTCAGAACACCGGCCTGGTCTACGTTCCCGTCACCGAGAATTTTGCCGGCTACTACCCAGACCGCGAGTTCGTGGTGAACCCCACTGGCTGGAACACCGGCAATGACTTTGCGCGCGGCGCCGGCCTGGTGCGCAGTGCGGCCCAGCGTCCGACCAATACCGCCTTTCTGATGGCCTGGGACCCGGTGACTCAGACCGAACGCTGGCGCGTGACCCACACCGTGACCACCGATGGCGCCGGCGTGCTGGCAACGGCCGGCGGCCTGGTGTTCCAGGGCAACCGTTCGGGCGAGTTCGTGGCCTACAACGACGAGACGGGCGAGCGCCTGTGGGCCGGCGTCACTCAGGCCGGCGTGATGGCCGCACCGTCCACCTACGCCATCAACGGTGAACAGTACCTGGCCCTGATGGTGGGTGCGCCCTCCGCGTTCGGCGGCAACTCCGGCGTGCCCACGGGCTTCTCGGTGACCACCACCGCATCCTCCAACAACTCGCGCCTGCTGGTGTTCAAGCTGGGCGGCACCGCCGCACTGGCCACCGAGCCCGTACCCCAGCCGGAAACCACCACCGGCACCCGCGTGCTGCCCCAGACCAGCGCGTCCAATGAAGTGATCGCCCAGGGCCAGCGCGCCTATGAGCAGATCTGCAGCGCCTGCCACGGCACCAACGCGGTAAGCAGCCGCGCCGGCGTGTTCCCCGACCTGCGCATGAGCGCCCGACTGGGCGACACAGCCGCGTGGAGCGCCGTGGTCGTGGACGGCATCCTGGCCGACCGCGGCATGGTGTCCTTTGCCGCGAGCCTGCGCGAAGGTGACCTGGAGGCGATTCGGGCGTTTGTGATTAGAAGGGCGAATCAGGATCTGGGGAACTGAAGTCGCGCTCCTGATCGTCGGTCAGAAGCCGGGGCCGGGGGCGCGCTTTGCAGACACGCCGCAAGTACATCCGTGTAGGCTCGGCGCCCGCCGTCCCTGGCGGGCGACGGTCTGCAAAGCGCGCCCCCGGCCCCGGCTTCTGACCTGGCAGCAACAGGACGTCGAGACCTGGATTCGATTGCGACTTCGTGGGATTGGGCGGAGCGGTTATTGCCCAGACACAGAAGGATTCAAGACCGCACCGTCAATCTGACACCCAGCCCGTGCAGCACCTTCACAATGGTTTCATAACGCGGCTTCGCGCCGGGCGCGAGTGCCTTGTACAGGCTCTCGCGGCCCAGGCCGGTCCTGTTGGAGATGGTCGTCATGCCCCGCGCTCTGGCGACATCCGACACCGCAGCGAGGAACACGTCGGGGTTTTCGTCTTCGAGTGCGGCACAGAGGTATTCAACAATCATCTCGTCGCTGTCGAGATAGTCGGCGGCGTCAAAGGGTTTGACTGCTGTCATGGGAATTGCCCTCGATCTTCCTGTTCAATGAAATGGCCCGCACGATGTCTTTTTGCTGGCTGCTTTTATTGCCTGCGCACAGAAGCAGCAAGACAGCCCTGCCCGTTCGCTTGAAATACACACGATACCCCGGGCCGTAGTGAATGCGCATTTCACTCACACCGACGCCCACTGGTTTGACGTCGCCCAGATTGCCGAATTCCGCAGAGCGAATGCGCGCAACGATCATCGCCCTTGCCCTCAGATCCATGAGAGCAGCCAGCCATTCGTCAAACTCCTCAGTCCTTTGAGTGTTGAACATGTGATTCACTGTATCCGTATAGATACTAACGAGCAACAAAATCCTTTGTTGCTTCGAGCATAGGACAGATAGGAGAGCTGTCGAATTCCCCACTCATGCTTGAGCGGGCCTGGTGGGAGCGGGCTTGCCCGCGAACAGTTCGCTTGCAGGCAAGCTCCTACAGCCCCCACTTCCTGTCACACACACCACTTACCCTGTGCAATGGAGATTGTCTTTGTCACTGACACAGGAGCACCGCATGCTTTTCACTCGTTCTTCCCTCGCGTCACGCTTTGCCCTCGGCGCGCTGCTAGGCCTTTCCTCCGGCGCGCTGCACGCCGCTGACAATATTCTGCTGGTGACCCTCGACGGCCTGCGCTGGCAGGAGCTGTATCGCGGCCTCGATCACACGCTGGCCACCCACCCCGACTACTCTGCGCGCAGCGAGCAGTTGCTGGAGCAGTTCTGGGACGAAGACCCCGCCCTGCGAGCCGCGAAGCTGATGCCCTTTCTGCATGACGTGGTGTTCGCGCAGGGCGCCCATGCTGGCAATCGCGATGCCGGCTCCTGTGCGCGCATCACCAATCCCTGGCACTTTTCCTTCCCCGGCTACAGTGAAATTCTGAGCGGCGTGGTCAACCGCAGCATCGACACCAATGGCAAGAATCCGAACCCTGAGAAGACCATTCTGGAACTGTTGAACACAGAACCCGCCTTCGCCGGACGTGTGGCCGCCTTCGGCTCGTGGGATGTGTTTCCGTGGATCTTCAATGTCGAACGCAGCGGCCTCCCGGTGAATGCGCTGGGCACGAAGGTCACGCCGACGACACCGCTGGAAGAAACCCTGGTGCAGCTGAGCCAGGACATCCCGGCGCCCTGGGAAACTGTGCGTCACGACGCCTTCACCCATCACTACGCGCTGGAGGAGTTGCGGGAAAACAGCCCGCGCGTGACCTTCATCAGCTATGGCGAGACGGACGACTTCGCCCACGACGGCCGCTACGACGAATACATTTTCGCGGCACAGCGCACCGACCGCTTCATCCGCGAGCTCTGGGAATTCGTGCAGAGCACCGAGGGCTATCGTGACAACACCGTGCTGTTCATCACCGTGGACCACGGCCGGGGCGAAGAGCCGATCGAGACGTGGCAGTACCACGCCAGCAAGGAATCGCTCACGGGTTACATGCAGTCACTGGCGCAGTATGAGGAAGGTATCGTCGGCTCGGAGCACACCTGGATGGCCGCGATAGGGCCGGGTGTCCCCGCCACAGGACTGATCGCCGCCAGCGATGAGAATTGTGTGCCGGCGAACCGCATCGCCGCCACGTTGCTGCAGCTGCTCGATGTGGACTACCGCAGCCTGAACCCCGCCATGGGGGCGCCGCTGCAGGAGTTTCTGCCATGAAGAATTTCGGAACTGGCCCTGCCTGTGAGAAGAGACTCCTTCTGTGGGAGCGGGCTCGCCCGCGAACTGGACTGCTGTGGGAGCGAGCCCTGCTCGCGAACCCCCTCCTGCTCTCCCTCACCCTCCTCTCCCTGGGGCTCTCCCCCACCGCCTCCGCCCAGGACATCAGCCGCATCGCCTTCGGTTCCTGCGGCGACCAGACCAAGCCGCAGCCCATCTGGTCGCCAATCCTGAATGACGCGCCCGACCTGTTCCTGTTGCTGGGCGACAACGTCTATGCCGACACGGACAATCCAGTGGAACTGCAGGCCGCCTACAACACCCTGGGCAACATTCCGGGCTTCCAGCGCCTGCGTGAAAGCACCCCGATCATGGCCACCTGGGATGATCACGACTACGGCCAGAACGACATCGGCCGCGACTATGTCAGCAAGGAGGCCTCGCGGCAGATTATGCTGGACTTCTTTGGCGAACCGCTCGATTCAGAACGGCGCACGCGGCCCGACGGCATCTATACCTCGCACACCTTTGGCCAAGAAGGCAGGCGCGTGCAGGTGATTCTGCTGGACCTGCGCTGGAACCGCGGCGAGCTGATGGCGCTGAGCGACCCGCAGCAGCTGGCCTGGCGCGAGGCGCAGCAGATGGGGCCCTACGAGGCCAATCTGCGTGCTGATGCGCAGCTGCTGGGCGAAGCACAGTGGACATGGCTGGAGGAACAGCTACTGGAGGACGTGGACATCCGCATCATCGGCTCCAGCATTCAACTGCTGGCCGACTTCACCGGCTGGGAAACCTGGGCCAATTTTCCGCAGGAGCGGCAGCGCTTCTTCGGCCTGCTGGAGGCGTATCAGCGGGAGCCCATTGTGATCATCTCCGGCGACGTGCACTGGGCCGACTACAGCGAGATCCGCGCTTCAGGCATGGCATGGCCGCTGATCGAACTGACCTCTTCAGGCATTACCGAGGAATGGAAAGCGGTGAGCCCCAACCGCCACCGTGTGGGCGAGGCGTTTCCGGTGGCGAACTACGGGGTGATCGACATCGACTGGCGCACAGAAGTGCCCGGCGTGAGTCTGCAGATCAAGGATGAAACAGGGATGGTGTTGCTGGAGAAAAGAGAAAGCTTCCAGCCCTGAGGGGGCGGGAAGCTTTGATGTGGGAGCTTGCCTGTGGGAGCTTGCTTGCAAGCGAACCGCTCCGAAACTGTGGGAGCTTGCTTGCAAGCGAACTGTTCGCGGGCAAGCCCTCTCCCACAGGCAGATCAGAACGCTGCCTTGATCGACAGGAACATCTGACGCGGTGCGCCCGGCAGCAATGTCTGCGCCGTGCCGGCCAGGTCAGCGTTGCCGAAGCCGCCGCTGCCTACTGTGGAGATGTAGTTTTCATCCAGCAGGTTGGCGATGTCCAGCTGCGCCGTCAGGTCCTTGAGCATGCCCATCTCGCCGAAGTGGTAACCGGCACTGAAGTTCAGCACGGAGAAGCTGTCCACACTGCCCTGATTCAGGAACGTGTATTCACGCTCGCCGGTAAACTTCAGGTGCAGCTTGGCGAACGCCTTGTCCACTTCGTAGCCCAGCTCTGAGTTGAACATCCACTCAGGAGAATCCACCACCGTCTTGCCGGAGGTGTTCACACGTGTAGTGCCGCTCATGTAGTCGTCGTCGATTGTGGACACGTTGTAGCTGGCAGAGTTGTACCAGTTGATCTGGTCGTTCAGCTGCCAGTCGATGCCTGTCTCGATGCCCTTGGACGTCACGCTGCCCACGTTGGCCAGTGCGTTGAACGCGCCAATGATGGCCGAGCCCTGCTGAATGGCCAGCAGACGGTCATCGAAGGTCACGTTGTATGCAGTCACCACGCCTTCCAGACCATCACCGCGGAAGCGGTAGCCGATCTCGAAGCTGGTGGCCGTTTCCGGGGCGATAGTGTCCTTGATGGCGTTGAAGCCCGCCAGCGTTGCGGAGAACGGCGACGTGCCCGTGGCAGAGCCGATCAGCGCGCGCACGTTCTTGGACGCCGCACCGAACAGTTCGCTGTCAGCATTCAGGTCATACACGAAACCCACCTGCGGGAGGAAGCCTTCGTCGGTGTCGATCTTGCCGGACTTGTTGTCTCCGACAACAGTCTTTGCAGACACATCCACGTTCACGCTCTTGAAGCCGAATTCCAGACGCAGGGCGTCCGTGGCCTGCCACAGGTCCTTGACGTGCAGCTGCATGGTTTCTGTGTTGAACGCGTATTCCCACTGAGTCAGCAGCGGATTGCGCTGGAACTTCAGGAAGTCACGTGTCGGGAATGCTGCGTTGGGCTCGCCGTAGAAGCGACGCGCCTGTTCGAAGTCATTGTCTTCTGTCCACAGGCCGGCACTCAGCGTGTGGGCGCCCATCTCATAGGTCAGTTCAGAGACGAAACCGGAACGGTCGATCACGTATTCCGTAGTGCGAATCGTCAGCGGCGCGCCGCCGGGTGTCGCCAGGTAGGGAGTACCCCACTGGCCCTGACCCTCGTTGTCGTGGAAGTAAACGGTGCCCTTGAAGCTCAGAGCGTCTGCAACGGGCAGGTCCAAAGTCACGTATGACAAATCGTCCTTGCGCAGGCCTGACGCGTTCCAGTACGCATCGTCCAGGCTGTTCACGCCGCCGGTGAACTTGCCACGGGCTGCCGCAACGGCGCGGGCGTAGTCGGGGAAGTAGTTGTCCCAGTCACTGCCCAGGCGACGGATCATGTCCTTGGACATGTCCTGATAGTCGTTCTCGGCGCGGTCGGAATCGCTGTAGTACGCAGAGATCACGGCTTCGCCGATAGGCTGCACCAGCTTCAGGTTGATGTAGTCCTGATTCTGTTCGCCGGCACCTTTCCACTTGTCCGTTTCCTGGCTGGCGGCGCTGACGTAGAACTGCGTGCCGGTGCTCAGCGTACCGCTGTCGACGCGCAGGAAGAGGCGCTGCGCGCTGTCACTGCCCACGGAGGCATTGGTCATGATGCCGAACGTATCTTCCGGATTGGCAGAGGTGAATTCCAGCGTGCCACCCAGGTTGCTGGTGGAGGCTGTGCTCAGTGCACCGGCGCCCTGGGAAAGGGACACGCGGCCCATGTTCTCGGACATGATGGCACGGCTGATGTGCAGGCCGTTGTGGTTGGCGTAGGACATGTCGCCGAGGGGCACGCCGTCCAGCGTGAAGCCCATCTGGTTCTGGTTGAAGCCACGCACCACGATGCGGGTAGACCATTCGTAGGCGCCGTAAGGGTCGGCGGACTGGAAGTTCACGCCTGGCAGCTTCTCGATGGACTTGAGCGGGCTGGTGCCGGCGGGGAACTGCGCCAGTTGTTCCGCGTTCAGGCTCTGCACCTGACGCGTCTGGCCCTGACCGAAGACGCTGATTTCCTGGATCTCGGGCGTCTGCTGGGCAAGGACGGACTCTGTGGAAAGAGTGGCGAGCGCTGCCAGAATGGCAATACTCAAGGGTGACACAGGGCGCTTAGGTGTGGGGCAGCCTGCAGATGTGGCGATGAACATAGGGTTTCTCCCGGTTGTTGTAGAAAGCCCCGCGATTCTGCGGGAGAGATATGACAGCAAGCCTGCACCGGTTTGACGCTTTTGCGACAGTTTTGTGGCAGGGCCCGCGCTGGCACCTTGCGGGTCGACAGGTTAAAGTGCCGCAAAATCCGTTGCATTCCCTGCCTCGAGCGCGCGCCATTGGAAAGCCTCTTCCAGTCCATCAATGACTTCTTCCGTTTCATCCAGCCGATCTCTGACGGCGTGTGGAACTTCCCTCTGCAGTTTGTGTGGTACACGCAGATTCCGCTGCTGGGCCAGCTCTCGTTCGCCGTGCTGCTGCTTACCGGCACAGGCATCTGGTTCACGCTGCGCACCGGCTTCGTGCAGGCGCTCAGTGCCCGGCACGCCGTGCCGATCATGCGCCGTCAGCGGCGCTCGACCACTGGCATCAGCCCACTGGCCTCGTTTCTGCTGGGCCTGGCGATGCGGGTGGGGCCAGGCAACATCGTCGGGGTGACTGGCGCCATTGCAGTGGGGGGACCTGGCGCTCTGTTCTGGATGTGGGTGGCGGCCGGCTTCGGCATGGCGACGGCCTTCATGGAGTCTGTGCTCGCGCAGTTGTTCAAGGAAAGCAAGAATGACGAGTATGTCGGCGGCATGCCCTACTACGGACAGCGCCTGCTGGGCGACCGGCGCTGGGTGGGCGTGGCGCTGTCCGTGGCTTTCATAACTTATGCGCTGTTCAATGTGCCTGCACAGACCTTCAACGTATTCACCGCCATCGGCATGATGGCCGACACTGCCACCGGCATGCACTTTGACCGCCAGTCCGGTCTTTATTTCGGCATCGCCATCGTGCTGGTGATCAGCTGTGCCTGGCTGATCCTGGGCGGCATCCGCCGCGTGACGCACTGGACGAACCGTCTGGTGCCCGGCATGGCGGCCGCGTTCTGCGGGCTGTCGGTGCTCATCATCCTGTTCAATCTGCCGCTGGTGCCGGACTTCTTCGTGCTGGTGCTGGGCGGCGCCTTCGCGCCGGATGCCCTGTTCGGCAGCAGCATCGGCATTGCGCTGGCCGAGGGCGTGCGCCGGGGCCTGATGTCCAACGAGGCGGGCCAGGGCACCATCACCATGGCGGCCGCCGTGGCCGACAACGACCACCCCTGTGAGCAGGGCTTCGTGCAGAGCATGGGCGTGTTCTTCGACACGCTGGTCATCTGCACGCTCACCGGCTTCATCGTCGTGCTTGCACACTTGTGGACAGATTCTGCCACCAGCGCGGAATGGGCCTCGGCCAGTGCAGCGCGGCTGGACCTTTACGTGGGCTCGGTGCAGGCACTGACCCCTGCATTCCTGAGCAGCGTCCTCGTCATTCTGGTCAGCGCCTGCTACTGCCTGTTCGCCTTCACCACTCTTCTCGGCATGATCTCCTTCGCGGAGATCTCGGCCAACCTCATCTCGCGCTCGCCGCGTTTCATTTTCGGCATCCGCGTGCTTGGCTCGCTGGTGTTTGTGCCATTCGGCGCCCTGACGGTGCTGGCCGGACTGGAACTTGGCAATCTGTGGGCCATTACCGACCTGACCAACATCCTCATGGTGTACATGAATGTGCCGCTGTTGCTGCTGGGTGCGCCGCTGGTGTACAAGGCTCTGGCCCACTACCGCGCCACCGGGGGCGGCAAATTCCTGTCGGCCGACATCGGCGTTGCAACACAGCACTGGGTGGCGGATGAACAGCGCCACCTGCCAGACTCCAAGGAGAACGCCCCGCGATGAACCCCTCTGCCCCCCTCTCTGACAAGCAGGCCCTGGCCCGCAAGCCAGGCCTGACCCAGTCGCTGCTGTGTTTCGGCGGCAATTTTCTGATGATCTCCACGGGCCTATTCGTGTTCGCGATCAGCCTGCACGTGGTGCTGTTCTTCTGCCTGCTGTGGACGTCTCTGAACGCCTGGCTGCTGGGTTACGACTTCACCGCCATCCGCGGCATGATGAACGCCGGCATCAGCAATGCGCTGCCCGCCATCTACATCTTCGTGCTGATCGGCATGTTGATCGCCGCCTACATGCAGAGCGGCACGGTGGCGGCGCTGATCTACCACGGCCTCGACCTGCTGAGCCCGGCGCTGTTCCTGGCCACGGGCCTGATCCTGTGCAGCCTGATGTCGGTGGCCACCGGCACCTCCTGGGGCACGGCCGGCACGCTTGGCGTAGTGCTGATCGGCATCGGCGCCACCATGCAGCTGCCTCTCCCGCTGGTGGCAGGCATGGTGGTGGCCGGGGCCACCTTTGGCGACAAGCTCTCGCCAGTGTCCGACACCACGGTGCTGGCGGCCATGAGCGCCCATACCAATCTCTACCGCCACATCGGCAGCATGCTCTACACCACGGTGCCAGCCTTCGTGCTGACGCTGGTGATATTTCTCGGGCTGGGGTTTGGCTATGCCGACGTGGCGCTGCCGGCGGAAGCCATCGCACAGATGCAGAGCGCGCTGGCCGGCAGCTTCAACCTTGGCGTGCTGGCGACAGTACTGCCGCTGCTGGTGATGCTGGTGCTGAGCCTGCGCCGCCTGGCGCCGGAGATCAGCATGAGCGCCAGCGTGCTTACGGCCGTGGCCGTGGCCGTGCTGTATCAGGAGCGCAGCCTGGTGGACGTGCTCAACGCCCTCTGGGCGAATCAGCCGGGCAACACCGGTGTGGCCAGTCTGGATGATCTGCTGGGACGGGGTGGCATCATGAGTATGGCCTGGACCATGCTGCTGTCGCTGATGGCACTGGCGCTGGGGGGCATTCTGTATGCGGGGGGATTTCTGCAGGCCCTGCTGGAAGGCATCATCGCGCGGGTGCAACGCACGGCCACGCTGATCGCCACCACCATCGGGGCAGGCGTGCTCGGGAACATGGGCATGGGCGAGGCCTACATCAGCATCATTCTGAACTGCCAGCTGTTCAGGAAGGCCTACGAACAGAAGGGTCTGGACAATGCCGTGCTTTCACGCTCAGTGGAAGAGGGCTCGACGATGAGCACCGGGCTGATCCCGTGGACGACGGCAGGGGCTTTCTATGCGGCAACGCTGGGCGTGCCCGTGCTGGACTATGCGCCTTATGCGTTTCTGAACTATCTCAACCCGCTGATCTCGATCGGCATGGCGGCGCTGGGAATCGGCCTGTTGCGCCGCACGGTCTGACGCACTGCCCCGTAAAGGGCAGCGCATCGGTGCTGATCAGTACCCCACTGCCCCGCCATCTCCTGCGCGGGAATCCGAACCACCCAGGAACAGGCCGGCCTCACGGTCATGGAACACGCCCATGGCCGTGCCCTGCTCGCCCCGCACACGCACTTCGTGGCCACGGCTGTTCAGCAACTGGATGGTGTCTGGCGAGAAGCCACTGTCTTCCATGCTGATGACATCCGGCAGCCACTGGTGGTGGATGCGCGGCGCTTCCACCGACTGGGCGATGTTCATGCCGTGATCCACTACGTTAAGGATCAGCTGCAGCGTCGTGTTGATGATGGTGCGGCCGCCGGGGCTGCCGACAGCCATCACGGGCTTGCCGTCCTTCGCGACGATGGTGGGGGACATGCTGGACAGCATGCGCTTGCCAGGGGCGATCAGGTTGGGCGGCGTGCCGATCTGGCCATTGCGGTTGGTGACGCCCGGCACGGCGTTGAAGTCGCCCATCTCGTTGTTCAGCAGGTAGCCAGAACCTTCCGCCACGATGCGTGAGCCGTAACCGTTTTCCAGCGTGTAGGTCAGCGAGACCATGTTGCCGTCCTTGTCGACCACCGAAAAATGCGTGGTGTCCTCGCTTTCATACACCTGTGCGAAATTGTTCTCGTCGCTGATGGAGGCCTTGTCGGGGTCGATGCTGGCACGCAGCGTGGCGGCGTAGTCCTTGTCCAGCAGAGTGTCCAGCGGCATGCTCTCGTTGAAGTCCGGGTCGCCCAGGTGCTCGGCACGGTCCGCATAGGCACGGCGCATGGCTTCGGTCATCAGGTGCAGGGTCTGTGCGGAATTGTGGCCGGAAGCGGCCAGGTCGAAGCCTTCCAGGATATTGAGAATCTCGATCAGGGTCACGCCGCCGGAGCTGGGCGGGGGCATGCTGACGATCTCGTAGCCGCGGTAGGTGCCGCGCACGGGCTCGCGCTCAATGGCCTCATACTGTTCCAGGTCTTCTTCGGTGATGATGCCGCCGTTGGCGCGCATGAAATCGGCCAGCTTCTTCGCATTGCTGCCTTTGTAGAATCCGTCGCGGCCCTGGTCCTGAATCAGTTGCAGGGTGTCGGCCAGATCGGGCTGCTGCCAGGTGTCGCCAAACTCGTAGGGGGTGCCATCGGCCTTGAGGAACACCTTGGCGGACGATGGGTACTGGTCCCAGAACTGCTGGTTCTGCTGAAAGCCGGTGTACAGCTCCCAGGTCATCGGGATGCCGTCGCGGGCAAGTTTCACCGCCGGAGCCACCAGGTCCGCCCACGGCAGACTGCCCAGTTCCTCGTGGGCCTTGTACAGACCGGCCACAGTGCCGGGCACGCCTACCGAGAGCAGGCTGCGGTGGTTGGAGTTGTTCACCACCAGACCATCCAGGCCCAGATACATGCGCTCTGTCGCTGCCAGCGGGGCTTTCTCGCGGAAGTCGAAGGTAGTCGCGTGGCCGTCTTCCCCGTGATAAACGAGGAAGCCGCCACCCCCTATGTTGCCGGCCGTCGGCCAGGTCACGGCCAGGGCAAAGGCCGTGGCGATGGACGCATCCATTGCGTTGCCGCCCTGCTTGAGGATGTCGACACCCACTTGCGAGGCGATGTCCGAAGCGCTGGCAACGATGCCATTCTTGGCCCGCAGTGGTGTGCGCCCGTCCTGCGCGAACGCAGGCAGCGTCAGTGACAGACACAGGAACAGTGTCAGCGATCGAACCAGAAAACGCATCATCATGGAAATCTCCGGGTAGCAAAAAGCAGGACGACAGCACTGATCAGGCTGTCGCTTCCTGCAGAATCATCTCAACATACATCGCACGCAATTTCAGGGTCACGGCGCCTGGCCTGCCATCGGCCACTGGTTTGCCATCTATCTCCACGATGGGCATGACCAGCGTCGTGGCACTGCTCATGAAGGCCTCGTCGGCGGCGAGGGCCTCGTCTACCGTGAAGGGGCGCTCCACCAGCGCCATATTGTGTTCGCGGGCCATCTTCAGGATCACCTTGCGACGAATGCCGGGCAGAATGGCATTGGAGAGTGCGCGCGTGATGATCGTGTTGTCCTTGACGATATAGGCCGAGGACGACGCCCCTTCCGTCACCACACCGTCTTCCGTCATCCAGCCTTCAAATGCGCCCCGGCTGGCGGCCTCCTGCTTGGCAATGCATTGCGCGAGCAGGTTGATCGATTTGATGTCGCGGCGCTTCCAGCGCAGATCGGGCACGGTCACGACCTTCACGCCTGTGGCTGCCAGCGGGTTCTCGATCAGCTTCTTGACGGCCGTCCACGCCACAAAAGTGCTGGGGATCGACGCCGGAAACGCGAAATCCCGCTCGGCCACGCCCCGCGTTACCTGCAGGTAGATGTAGCCTTCCTGCAACTGATTGCGCTGGCGCAGGTCTTCCAGCACCCGTTTGAATTCTTCCTGGCTGCAGGGCCAGGCCATGGTGATCTCGCCCAGGCTGCGGTTCAGGCGCTCGATGGCATGGGACATTTCCACGATGCGGCCATTGAGCACCGGGATCACTTCATAGACACCGTCACCAAACAGGAAACCACGATCAAAGACGGAGACCCTGGCGTCTTCCTGTGCGAAAAATGTGCCATTGACGTAGACGGTGCGACTCATGCTGCGCTCCCATCCTGTGCGGCCAGTGCCAGCAGTGCCCGCCCGGTGAGGCGCTGCACTGTCCAGCCCTCCATCGGCACCGCGCCAATGGAGCGGTAGAACTGGATGGACGGCTCATTCCAGTCCAGCACCGACCACTCAAAGCGGGCGTAGCGGCGCTCCACTGCCAGTGCTGCAAGGCGCGTCATGATGGCCTTGCCAATGCCGCGCCCCCGCAGGGCGGGCTGCACGTAGACATCTTCCAGATACAGACCCGGCCGCCCAATGAAGGTGGAGAAACTCTGAAAAAACAGCGCATAGCCCACAGGCCTGCCTTCGTGCTCGGCGATCAGCACTTCGGCGCCGGGACGCGGCCCGAACAAGGTCTCGGCCAGCACTTCGGGCGTGGCTACCACTTCGTGGGCAAGCTTCTCGTAAACGGCGAGTTCCATGATGAACGAGTGGATAAGTGCACAATCTTCGACGCCGGCTGCACGAATCTGGAGCACGGCGGGTGTGGCATTGACTTGCATGTGGCGAGATCCTGTCCTGTGGTCCTGAACCGAGCATAGCAACAAAGCTGCGTCGGCAGAAAGCTGAAATACTGCCAAAAAAAATCCCGCTGTCAGCCTGGCCGGCAGCGGGATTTCATCCTGCAATCCACCGTGTTACTGAGCGGCGAACTCTGCCTTCTCTTCGTCGGTGATTTCCTTGAGGCTGAGCTTGATGCGGCCACGGGCGTCGAGGTCTGTCACTTTCACCAGCACGTCCTGTCCTTCCTTCAGATAGTCGCCGACATTTTCGACGCGATCATTGGAAATCTGGGAAATGTGTACCAGTCCGTCCTTGCCGGGCAGAATGGTGATGAAGGCGCCGAAGTCCACGATACGGGCCACTTTGCCCATGTAGAGACGACCGACTTCCGCTTCAGCAGTGATGCTCAGTACGCGGGCAATCGCTGCATCGCGTGAGGTGGCATCTTCGCCATAGATGCGGATGTTGCCATCATCATCGATGTCGATGGACGCACCGGTTTCTTCGGTGATGCCGCGAATCACGGCGCCGCCCTTGCCGATCACGTCACGGATCTTGTCCGGATCAATCTTCATCATGGCCATGGAAGGTGCATTTTCAGACACCGCGGCGCGTGGCTTGCTCATGACCTTGTTCATTTCACCCAGAATGTGGATGCGGGCTTCATGAGCCTGGTGCAGAGCGATTTCCATGATCTCTTCAGTGATGCCCTGAATCTTGATGTCCATCTGCAGTGCCGTCACGCCATTGGCGGTACCGGCCACTTTGAAGTCCATGTCGCCCAGGTGATCTTCGTCGCCGAGGATGTCGGTGATCACGGAGAAGCGGTCGCCTTCCTTGATCAGACCCATCGCGATGCCTGCCACCGGTGCGGTGATGGGCACGCCGGCATCCATCAGCGCCAGCGAGCTGCCGCACACGGACGCCATGGAACTGGAACCGTTGGATTCTGTAATCTCGGAGACCACACGAATGGCGTAGGGGAACGTGTCTTCAGACGGCATCACCGCCTGCACGCCACGCTTGGCCAGCTTGCCGTGACCGATCTCGCGACGCTTGGGGCCGGACATCATGCCGGTTTCGCCCACGCAGAACGGGGGGAAGTTGTAGTGCAGCATGAAGGCTTCCTTCTTGGAGCCCTCCAGGCCTTCGATCACCTGCGCATCACGCACGGCTCCAAGAGTCGTGACCACCAGCGCCTGTGTTTCACCGCGTGTGAACAGGGCAGAGCCGTGGGCCTTGGGCAGGACGCCGGTTTCAATGGAGATCGGACGTACTGTGCGGGTATCACGGCCGTCGATGCGCGGAGCGCCATCGATAATGCGGTTGCGCACCACTTTCTTCTCGATGGAGGCGAACACGCTGGAGACTTCCTCAGAGCTGGCGCCAGTCTCTTCCGTGGCGAACTGGGCCACAGCCTGCTGCAGCAGGGCTTCAAGAGCGTCGTAACGCTGCATCTTGTCGGAGATCTGGTAGGCATTGCCGATGCTTTCAGCGAAGGCGGCGCGGATGCCATCCACCAGCGGCTGGTTCACAACCACTGCCGGCAGTTCCCACATGGGCTTGCCTGCTTCAGCCTTGAACTCGTTGATCGCGTCGACGATGACCTGCATGGCCTCGTGGCCGAACAGCACGGCGCCCAGCATCTGGTCTTCGCTCAGCTGCTTCGCTTCGGATTCCACCATCAGTACGGCGGACTTCGTGCCGGCAACCACCATGTCCAGTGCTGAACTTTCCAGCTCCGTGACGTTGGGGTTCAGCACATAGCCGTTCTGCAGGTCGTAACCCACGCGGGCTGCGCCAACCGGCTCCAGGAACGGAACACCGGAAATGGCCAGAGCGGCGGATGCACCAATCAGGGCTGCGATATCCGGGTCCTGATCCTTGCTCGCGGAAATGACAGTACACACCACTTGTACTTCATTCATGAAACCTTTGGGGAACAGCGGTCTGATGGGACGATCGATCAGACGGGAGGTCAGTGTTTCCTTCTCGGTAGGACGGCCTTCACGCTTGAAGAAACCACCGGGGATCTTGCCGGCTGCGTAGGTCTTTTCCTGATAATTCACTGTCAGCGGGAAAAAGTCCTGTCCCGGTTTGATCTGCTTCTTGCCAACGACTGTCGCCAGAATCTGGGTATCACCCATGGTGACGATGACTGCGCCTGTTGCCTGGCGGGCAACCTTGCCTGTTTCCAGCGTCACGGTGTGTTTCCCGTACTGGAACGTCTTGCGTACGATATTGAACATACTTTATTCCTGTATTTTTATTTTGACCCCGGCACCATTGCAATGACATCCCTGTCAAACAAGGTCGATCTATCATCTCTTCATCATTGAATTACTGTTACGACTAGCGACGCAGACCCAGCTTCTTGATCAGAGCAGCATAACGATCTGCGCTCTTGCCACGCAGGTAGTCCAGCAGCTTGCGACGGCTGTTGACCATGCGAATCAGGCCACGACGGGAATGGTGGTCATGCGTGTGCTCTTTGAAATGCGACTGCAGGTGGTTGATGTTCTCGGTCAGCAGAGCCACCTGGACTTCAGGTGAACCTGTGTCGCCTTCGCCCTGCGCGTATTCCTTGACGATTGCTGCTTTCTGTTCTGGTGTTAATGCCATCTCTCTTCTCCAAATATGCAACATTGAAAAAACCCTTCACGCCAATCGTGAAGCGGCCTTCGTTCTCGACATCCTTGCCGAACCAGAGTAACCACGCATATTGATAGTCATCTGGACTTCTCCTTCAATTACGGTACTGCACATTCGTGACAGTTCTGTCTGTCATGCCTGAGTTCGCATCAGGTGGCGAACAGGCGTTTCGGGGCGACACGCCCGTCTTCCAGGATCGTGCCGATGCCGATGAATTCTTCGCGGTCGTAAAGGCGGACCAGCCCGGAGGTGGGCAGATGCCGCACAAGCACTGCCTGCCCCTGCTTGAGATACGCAGCCGTCTCTTCCGGCAGCCTGACCTCGGGCAAGTCCTGCACGGCGCAATCCGTGGCCTGCAGCCAGGGGTCCAGTGCTGCAAGTCCGCCCGCTTCCTTCAGTTGCGCGAGGGTGGCCATCGTAACACACTGCGCCTCCCCGAAGGCACCTGCCTGCAGGCGCCGCAGCGTCTGCACATGGGCGCCACAGCCCAGCACTTCGCCGATATCTTCTGCCAGCGTCCGCACATAGGTGCCTTTGCTGCAGAAGATCTCCAGGTCGGCAGTTGCGGCCGCAGCATCGAAGCCCAGCAGCGTCAGCGCATGGATCGTCACGGGGCGCGCGTCTCGCGCCACTTCCTTGCCGGCGCGGGCCAGCTTGTATAGCGGCTGACCCTGGTGCTTCAAGGCCGAATACATGGGCGGGGTCTGCTCGATATCCCCTGTGAACGCCAGAATCGCCTCCTGCACAGCCGCCGCAGTGACATGCGCTGCGGAACGCTCGTCGATCACACGCCCTTCAGCATCAGCCGTATCCGTCCGCACGCCCAGCTTGATCGTGGTGCGATAGCGTTTGTCGGAATCCAGCAGAAACTGCGAAATCTTGGTGGCCTCGCCGAAACAGATCGGCAGCACGCCAGTTGCCAGCGGGTCAAGACTCCCGGTATGCCCGGCTTTCTCGGCCTCGAACAGGCGTTTGACCTGTTGCAGACAGGCGTTCGAACTCATGCCGATCGGCTTGTCCAGCACCAGTATGCCGTCGATGTCCCGGCCCTTGGCCTTGCGATATTGCGCCACGTACTGCCTCTCAGCCTGCTGCCGTCAGGACTGGTGTTCGCTGTCAGCGGCCAGTGCCTTGTCGATCAGCGACGACAGGTATTGTCCGCGTGCCACGCTCTGATCATAGTGAAATATCAGTTTGGGCGTGGTGCGCAGGCTGGTGCGTTTGGCAAGCAGTGAGCGCAGATAGCCGGAAGCGACATTGAGCGCCTTGAGACTCTCTTCCACTTCCAGTTTGTCCAGCGCACCAGCCTTGTCCAGCGTCACGCCCGGTGCCAGCCCGGACACGCCATCGACCGAGCCCATCACGGTCACATACACATCGGCATGGGCAAGATCGCGGCTGACTTTCACGCCAGTCACCGACACCATACCGACACGCGGATCGTTGACTTCGAGCTGAATCAGCAGGGCAAGCTCCCGCTGAATCTGGTCGGCCACGCGCTGCAATCTGGGTGATACATTTGCCATAGCGGTTCCCGGCGCCTTACAGCGTTCTGGCCACCGCAGTGGTCTGATATACCTCGATCTTGTCGCCAATCTGCACGTCGTTGTAGTTCTTCACGCCGATACCGCACTCGATCCCCATGCGCACCGAACTGGCCTCGTCCTTGAAACGACGCAGGGATTCCAGCTCGCCTTCGTAGATCACCACATCGTTGCGCAACACACGGATCGGCTTGGAACGGTAGACGGTTCCCTCGATGACCATGCTGCCGGCGATCTGGCCGAACTTCGGCGAATTGAAGACATCGCGCACTTCGGCCACGCCGAGGATTTCCTCGCGCAATTCCGGGGTCAGCATGCCGCTCAGGACTGCCTTGGCATCGTCGATCACGTTGTAAATGATGTTGTAGTAACGAAGCTGCAGACCTTCGTTCTCAATGATCTCGCGCGCACTCTTGTCGGCGCGCACATTGAACCCGATGATCGTGGCCTTGGAAGTCGCCGCCAGTTGCGCATCCGTTTCGGAAATGCCTCCAACGCCCGCAGAGACGATGTTCACCTGCACTTCATCAGTGCCCAGCTTGTGCAGCGACGACACGATCGCCTCAAGAGAGCCACGCACGTCCGTCTTCAGAACGACGTTCATGATGCCCACATTGGCGCGACCAATACCGGCGAACATGGTTTCGACCTTGTTGGTCTGCTGCATGGCCACCTTGCTGTCCTTGTGACGTTCGCGGCGCTGTGCTGCCACTTCCTTGGCCATCTTCTCGTCGGCCACGACGACGAACTCGTCACCGGCTTCGGGCACACCATTCAATCCCAGAATTTCCACGGGGATGGACGGACCGGCAGCCTTCACGGACTGGCTCATCTCGTCGATCAGGGCGCGAACACGACCATACTCTTGCCCTACCAGCACTACGTCGCCTACTTTCAGCGTGCCGTTCTGGACGAGCACGGACGCCACAGGGCCACGGCCCTTGTCGAGACGGGATTCGATGACCACTCCCTTGCCCGGAGCATCGACATGGGCCTTCAACTCCAGCAGTTCGGCCTGCAGCAGGATGGATTCCAGCAGTTCTTCGATGCCCTGGCCTGTGTGCGCAGAGACTTCCACGAACTGAGTATCACCGCCCCACGCATCAGAGATGACGTTCAGATTGGCAAGCTCGCTGCGCACGCGATCCAGATCGATATTCGGCTTGTCGACCTTGTTGATCGCCACCACCAGAGGGACGCCTGCAGAGCGTGCGTGCTGCACGGCTTCTTCCGTCTGCGGCTTCACGCCGTCATCGGCTGCCACCACAAGCACCACAACGTCTGTGGCCTTGGCACCGCGTGAGCGCATGGCGCTGAACGCAGCATGGCCGGGAGTGTCAAGGAAACAGATCATGCCGCCGGGGGTTTCCACGTGATAGGCGCCGATGTGCTGCGTAATGCCACCCGCCTCGTGGGAGACCACGGACGCCTTGCGGATGTAGTCCAGCAGCGAGGTCTTGCCATGGTCGACGTGACCCATGACCGTCACTACCGGTGCGCGCGGCGCAGATTCGGCACCACCGTCATAGGCAATTGATTCGTAAAGGCTTTCTTCCAACGCGTCCGCAGAGACAAACTTGGCCGTATGGCCCATCTCTTCCACCAGCAGGGTGGCGATGTCCTGATCGAGCACCTGGTTGATGGTCGCCATGACGCCCATCTTGAAGAGCATCTTGACCACTTCGGCAGACTTGACCGACATCTTCTGCGCGAGGTCTGTGACGGAATTGGCTTCTCCGATGGCGATCTCACGGGAGATGAATTCCGTCGGCTTCTCGAAGCCATGCTGCTTGGCAGCGCGAGACTTGCTCTTGCGACCGCCACGACGACCACGACTGTCACCATACTCACTGTCTTCAAGCACGAAGTCATCGACGCGCCCTTTGACCTGCTTTCTGGCAGGCGCCTTGTCTTTCTTGCGGAAGGCGCCTTTGTCATCGTCCTTCACATCAGGCTGATCCTTCTTCAGTCCCTTGTTCAAATCTGGACGTGCGGCGGGAGCCGCTGGTGCCGGGCGGCGCGCTTCAACCACTTCCGGAGCCCGCTCCACGACTTTCTCGGCAGCGGCCTTTTCATGGGCCGGCGCAACAGACTCAACGGACGCTTCAGCCTTGATATTGCTCTCGACCTGCACACCAGGGGCGTCCGGTTGCTGTTCGAATTCCTGCCCCTGTGCCGACAGTTCTTCCGCCTGATCGAGCGCTTCTGCGCCCTCTGCTTCACCCGGGAGTTCGCTGCGCTTTACATAAGTGCGCTTCTTGCGGACTTCCACAGCAATGGTCTTGCCACGGCCATGATTGCTGGCCGATTTGAGCGTCTCCACCGTCTTGCGCTGGAGCGTGATTTTCTTGGGCGCGTTGTCAGTCGCTTCCTTGTCCCCATGGCTGCGCCGCAAGAACAGCAACAACGTGTTCTTGTCGTCGTTGGAAATGGAATCGTCTGCCTTTGTATGGGGCAGACCCGCTTCCTTCACCTGGGAAAGAAGTCTCTCGACTGAAACTCCAACAACCTTGGCGAGTTCACTGACTGTTACATCTGCCATTTACCTACTCCTGATTACCCTTGCCGCCTGACCCAGATTCTTTTCCTGCCTGATCCATTCTGCGCTCGATTGCGCTTACTCGAACCAGGGCGCTCGCGCCGTCATGATCAGCTTGCCTGCACGCTCTTCATCCATTCCGTCTATGTCCATCAGTTCGTCGATGGACTGCTCTGCCAGATCTTCCATGCAGAGCACGCCCTTTCTGGCAAGCGCCAGCGCCAGCGTGTCATCCATGCCTTCCATATTGATCAGATCATCGGCGACTTTCGCACTGGACAGCCCTTCTTCCGATGCGATGGCCTGTGTGAGCAACGCGTCTTTGGCGCGATTGCGCAATTCATTCGCGATGTCTTCGTCGAAGCCGTCAATACTGAGAATTTCTTCCAGCGGAACGTAAGCGATCTCTTCCAGAGAGGTGAAACCTTCGCTCACCAGAATCTCCGCGATATCTTCATCCACATCCAGTTTGGCAACAAACATTTCGACGAATCCGCTGGTTTCCTGCTGCTGCTTCTCGGCGGCCTCGGCAACGCTCATCACGTTGATGGTCCAGCCAGTCAGCTCGCTGGACAAGCGCACGTTCTGACCGCTGCGACCAATGGCCTGGGCCAGATTTTCTTCTTCCACGGCCACATCCATCGTGTGGCTGTCTTCGTCCACAATGATGGACGCCACTTCGGCCGGCGCCATGGAATTGATCACCAGCTGCGCGGGGTTGTCGTCCCAGAGAATGATGTCAATACGCTCATTGGCCAGTTCGTTGGACACTACCTGCACACGCGAACCGCGCATGCCAACACACGCGCCTACCGGGTCGATACGACCATCATTGGTCCGTACGACGATCTTCGCGCGTGAGCCTGGATCACGTGCCGCAGCCTTGATCTCGATGACTTCTTCCGCGATCTCGGGCACTTCAATCTTGAACAGCTCGATCAGCATGCCCGGGTCGGTTCTGCTCAGAAACAGTTGGGGGCCACGTGGCTCTGATCGGACATCCAGCAACAAGGCACGGATACGATCTCCTACGCGGAAATTCTCACGCGGGATCATGTGTTCACGCGCCAGCAAGCCTTCTGCATTGCCTCCCAGGTCCACCAGAACGCTCTCTCGGGTCACTTTCTTGACTGTGCCGGAGATCAGGCCGCCGATCTTGTGGCGATACTCGGCGATAATGATGTCGCGCTCAGCTTCGCGCACTTTCTGGACGATGACCTGCTTCGCGGTCTGTGCCGCAATACGACCGAATTCGATGTTTGCGACTTTCTCGTCCCAGATGCCTCCGAGCACCACATCAGGATTGATCAGCTGGGCATCTTCGAAAATCATCTGCGAGCCTTTCCCTGTGTATTCTTCATCGCTCACGATGTTCCACACACGAAATGTCTCGTACTCGCCAGTCTTGCGGTCAACACGCACGCGACAAGTCATTTCGTCATCTTCATAGAATTTCTTGGTAGCAGTGGCCAGCGCGGACTCGATAGCTTCGAAAATTACCTCGCGCGAAACGCCCTTCTCATTGGAAACTGCATCCGCGACCAACAGAATTTCTTTACTCATCATAATCGTGTCACCTTACTCCAGAGGTCTTCTTGTATTCTGCCAATACCCGTCTCAAAGCGGGCGCTGTCACCGTCGGAATCCCGACCACTCAAAAAACCAGATTAGCCTTGTCAATTGACGAGAAGGGAAAGCTTACTTCTTTCTCATCGACCAAGAGGCAGACACTGTCAGCCTCTGCTTTCTGAATTACACCTTTGAACTTTCTGCGTCCATCCAGAGGGGCACGCAATCGCACATTGGCCACACTGCCAATGAAGCGGGCAAAATGGGCCAGAGCGAACAATGGCCGATCCATGCCTGGCGAGGAGACTTCCAGTGTGTACTCCCCCGCAACCGGCTCTTCCACATCCAGAATTCCGCTGATCTGACGACTGACGCGCTCGCAATCATCAATTGAAATGCCCTCGTCGCCTTTGTCGATGTAAACGCGCAGGATGCTGCTGCGTCCCTGCCCGATCTGGTCGACACCCCACAGCTCGACGCCAAGCGCCTCCACTGTCGGGCGCAAAAGATCTGCTATCGCGGCAATATTATTGCTCAATACCTGCTCCACTCTTGTGTTTGCTGTCGATCCGCAAAATCACTTTCCACAAATAAAAAATGGGCCAGCGGCCCACTCCTGAAATCCTGATTTATGCATCGACAAGCTCTTTCGAACGTGACGATGTGGAGCAAAACAGCCCGGCATTCCGGCACCAAAATCGCGCCTAACAAAAAGCCCCTGATGGGGCTTCGATACTGCAACGCATAGCGTCTCCTGCTGCCTGCATGAACTGCCAGAGAACCATGCTGCATTGAATCGGGAAGATCTGCGATCCATTCCCGAAGTTGGTAGCGGGGGCAGGATTTGAACCTACGACCTTCGGGTTATGAGCCCGACGAGCTGCCAGACTGCTCCACCCCGCAACAAATCGTGAATTCTGAAGTGTCACTTGCTTTTTTGACCGACACCTCTGGCGAGTGCATCGGCTCCCTGCTTCGTTCTCAGGGGCCGGAATTATACTGAGGCACCTTCGAAACGGTCAAGCAAAAGCGCTGAAAACCTTTAAAATCGCGCGCTCCAAGCAATACTTCTTGTGTTTGCTGCATTTGGTGCCGAAGGCGAGACTTGAACTCGCACGACCATAGGTCACTACCCCCTCAAGATAGCGTGTCTACCAATTTCACCACTTCGGCTTTAACTCTTTGAATCTTCGAATCTTCAGTGCGATGAGAACGCTCGCAGGATCAATTTCCTGGTGCAGGCACGGGCGCCTGCTCAGGGATGACGGGAACATCGCCTGCCGCAGCATCATTTGACGTATCTACCTGCGGTACGTCACTCAGCGGTGCAACAGGCTGCGTCAGAAGATCTGGATTGAGGATTGGCAAACCATCAACCACGCCCGCACTGGTGTTCTGCTTTGCAAAAATCGCCAGTGTCAGACTGGTGATGAAGAATATGGTCGCGGCGACGGAGGTTGATCTTGTCAGAAAATTGCCTGTTCCTGCACTGCCAAAAACTGTCTGCGATGCTCCGCTGCCGAACGCAGCGCCTGCATCAGCGCCCTTGCCCTGCTGCAGAAGCACCAGCCCAACAATCGCTATAGCAACGATCACATGCACTACGACCACTAAGGTTTCCATTGCTCGCTCACACTCTTGCAAATTGTTATGAATTCTTCAGGCTTGAGAGACGCGCCGCCCACCAAGCCACCGTCGATATCGCTCTGCGCAAACAACCCACGCGCATTCTCCGCACTTACACTGCCACCGTAAAGAATCCTGGTTCTGGCAGCCAGGTCTACACTGCTTTCGCGCAACAGCCCCCGGATAAACCCGTGCATCGTTTGCGCCTGGCCAGGACTCGCCGTCAGGCCCGTGCCAATTGCCCATACGGGTTCGTACGCAAATACTGAGTTCAGCAAGGCTGACGCATCACAATGCTGCAAAATGGCGTTGACCTGCCTTGCCACTACGGAATCTGCATTTCCAGCTTCGCGTTCTTCCAGCGTTTCTCCCACACAGACTATTGGGGAAATTCCGCTGTCCAGCGCAGCTGCGCATTTGCGCGCCACTTGCTCATCCGTTTCACCTGCATCGCGACGACGCTCGGAATGCCCCACTATCACAAACCGGACTCCGAATTCGACCAGCATCGCGGCCGCTACTTCTCCTGTAAAGGCACCTGCGGCTTCCGCATGGACATTCTGCGCACCCAATTGCAAGCCAGTGTGCCGCAACAAGTCCTGGCTCAAGGAAAGATAGGGAGCGGGCGGGCAGACCACCACTTCCACACCATCCTCGACCGCACCAAGCTCCTGAACCAGTCTCTGCAACAGCCCGGTTATCATGACGCCGGAGCCCTGCATTTTCCAGTTACCGGCCACAAGACTTCGGCGCATTCACATCACCTTGTACAGAGGATAGTGCCTGACGTAGGGAAAACGGGGCGCCAATATAACCAAGATGCCTGGTGCTTGCAACCAGCCAGAGCCTTGCCTCTGACTCATGCGTGCATCTTGACCTGCTGAGCCAACTCCTCTGCCAGGCGCTGGACAAGGCCGGCATCTTCACCTTCCACCATGACACGCACTACCGGCTCTGTCCCTGACGGACGCAACAGCACACGGCCTTTGCGCCCGAGAGTCGCCTCGACTGACGCGACGGCGTCACGAATCGCAGGAACCGACTGGAGATCCTTCTTGTCCTTCACTCTCACATTGATCATGGTTTGCGGAAACTTGACCATCTTGTTACGCAACTCGTACAGACTTGCACCACAACTTATCATCGCATACAACGTCTGCAAGGCTGACACGATGCCATCTCCCGTCGTCGAGACATCCAGACAGATGATGTGCCCTGAAGACTCGCCGCCAAGCTGCCACTGACGCTGCTTGAGCTCCGCCATGACGTAACGGTCACCAACGGCAACCCGCACAAAAGGAATATCCAACGCTTCAAGGCCCAACTGGAGACCCAGATTGCTCATCAATGTCCCCACCACGCCACCAAAATCCACGTTGCGACGGCGCTTGTCCCGGGCGATTACATAAAGAATTTCGTCGCCGTCTACAACATTGCCAAGGTGATCAACCATGATGAGGCGATCACCATCGCCATCAAATGCCACACCCAGATCCGCCTTTTCAGCAAGCACTTCGCGAACCAGAGCATCGGTGCAGGTGGACCCGCACTGATCATTGATGTTGAGGCCATTGGGCGAAGCACCGATAGTCTTGACGGTTGCGCCCAACTCCTTGAACACGTTACTTGCAATGTTGTAAGTGGAGCCATTGGCGCAGTCCACCACCAGCTTCATGCCGGTCAGCTTGATCTCGGATGGGACGGTTCCCTTGCAATACTCTATGTAGCGGCCGCTGGCATCGTTGATCCGCGATGCCTTGCCGATCAGCTGCGAATCCACAGTAGTAATGGCACGCTCGAGGTATTCCTCTATGGCGAACTCCATTTCGTCCGGCAACTTGGACCCGTCACCTGAGAAAAACTTGATGCCATTGTCTTCGAAGGGATTGTGGGACGCGCTGATGACAATGCCCGCCTGCGCATGAAACGTGCGCGTGAGATAGGCCACTGCAGGGGTAGGCATAGGCCCGAGAAGATTGATGTCGACGCCAGCCGCGGTAAGGCCTGCCTCGAGAGCCGCTTCAAACATGTAACCAGAAATACGAGTGTCCTTGCCGATCAGAATCTTGCTGCGCGCTCTATCCGAGTTTGCGAACACTTTGCCAGCTGCCCAGCCCAGCTTGAGCATGAAATCTGGCGTTATGGGATGCTCGCCGACGCGACCCCGAATTCCATCAGTGCCGAAATACTTCTTTTCCATTTTCTTTTTTTTCATTCCTGGTCCTGCAACTTATTCAGCGGGCGCCCTCGACGGCGCAGTGAATCTTGATGGCATCGACCGTCGGTGCCACATCGTGTGTGCGAATGATGGCTGCACCACCACGCAGAGCCAGCATTGCCGCGGCAACACCAGCATGAACTCGCTCATCGACGGGACGACCAGTAACCGCCCCCAGCATCGATTTGCGTGAAATGCCGGCCAGAATCGGCAGGCCGAGACTCTTAAAACAGTGCAGGCTCTGCAGCAGCAACCAATTGTGCCTCACCGTCTTGCCAAAGCCGAAACCTGGGTCGAGGATCAGCCTGGAACGGAGTATCCCAGCTGCTTCGCAGACTGCAATCCGCTGCCGCAGGAATGCCAGAACTTCTTCGACCACATCATCATAATGGATTTCCTGCTGCATCGTGCCGGGCTCACCCCGCATATGCATCAGGCAGACAGCTGATTTGCCGGACGAAACAGCAGCCACGGCGCCGGGGCGCTGCAACGCCCGAACATCGTTCACGAACCCTGCACCCGCCGCAACTGCTGCCAGCATCACACCGGGCGTGCTGGTATCAACAGAAACAGCGACATCCAGACGATCCTGAATCGCTTCGAGCACTGGAATTACGCGGTCCAGTTCTTCCTGCTCAGACAATGGCCGGGCGCCCGGTCGCGTGGACTCTCCGCCAATATCCAGAATCGTTGCCCCCTCAGCCAGCATGGATTCAGCCTGCGCCAGCGCCTTGTCGATAGAGACCGTAAAGCGGGAGGATGGGGTGTCAGTACGGAGCTTGCCGCCATCAGAAAACGAGTCGGGGGTGACATTCACGATACCCATGACCACAGGAACAGAAAGGTCGATGACTCTGTCACCGACCTTGAGGGAGTTGCCGTTCACTCGGATTTCCTGAAAAACGCCAGTCACACTTCGCTGGCCGGGCCACCGATAGGACTGTCCGGAGCCGCGCCGGACGCACGGCCACTGGTGCGGGCAGAGCCCGATCCGTTGTCATTGTGAGACCAGTCAGCCGGTGGACGTGGTTTCTTGCCAGCCATGATGTCTCCGATCTGGTCTGCATCAATAGTCTCGTATTCCAGCAATGCGTCCTTCATGAGCTCCAGCTTGTCGCGGTTCTCCTCAAGGATGCGCTTCGCTCTGCCGTAACAGTCATCGATAATGCGCTTGATCTCTTCGTCGATGATCTTGGCAGTCTCGCCGGAATGCGCCTTTGAATGAGAGGCTGACGATCGCCCCAGGAAGACTTCGCCTTCGTCTTCGGCATACATCAAAGGCCCAAGCTTCTCCGAAAGCCCCCACTTGGTAACCATGTTGCGGGCCATGTCCGTGGCGCGTTGAATATCATTGGATGCACCAGTCGTGACGCCTTCGGTACCGAGCGTCATTTCTTCTGCAATGCGGCCGCCGTAAAGGCTGCAGATCATGCTCAGAATGCCTTGCTTGCTCAGACTGTAACGGTCTTCTTCGGGCAGGAACATTGTGACGCCCAAGGCCCGGCCACGCGGAATGATGCTGACCTTGTAAACCGGGTCATGCTCCGGCACGACCCGGCCAACGATGGCGTGACCCGACTCGTGATACGCAGTATTGAGCTTTTCCTTGTCCGACATGACCATGGATTTGCGCTCGGCGCCCATCATGATCTTGTCCTTGGCTTTCTCGAACTCTTCCATACCAACCAGCTTGCGATTGCCACGCGCTGCGAAGAGTGCCGCCTCATTGACGAGATTGGCCAGATCGGCACCTGAAAAACCAGGTGTACCACGGGCTATCACGCTGGCATTGACGCGGTCGTCGATCGGTACCTTGCGCATATGGACCTTGAGAATCTGCTCGCGTCCGCGAATGTCCGGCAGACCCACCACAACCTGACGATCGAAGCGACCGGGACGCAGCAGCGCAGGGTCCAGAACATCAGGACGGTTGGTGGCAGCAATCACGATGATGCCGTCATTGGCCTCGAAACCGTCCATTTCCACCAGCAACTGGTTGAGTGTCTGCTCACGCTCGTCATGTCCGCCGCCAAGGCCGGCACCACGGTGGCGACCCACGGCATCGATTTCGTCGATGAAGATGATGCAGGGAGCCTGCTTCTTGGCCTGGTCGAACATGTCACGCACGCGGGACGCACCGACACCAACAAACATTTCCACGAAATCAGAACCGGATATGGAGAAGAAAGGCACTTTCGCTTCACCGGCGATGGCCTTGGCAAGCAACGTCTTGCCCGTACCGGGCTGGCCCACCATCAGGATGCCCCGCGGAATCCGCCCGCCCAGGCGCTGAAACTTGTCTGGCTCGCGCAGGAAATCCACGAGCTCCTTTACGTCTTCCTTGGCCTCGTCAACCCCCGCCACATCCGCAAACGTTACTTTGATCTGATCTTCACCCAGCAGCTTGGCCTTGCTCTTGCCGAAAGACATGGGCCCGCCCTTGCCGCCCGCGCCCCCGCCCTGCATTTGCCGCATGAAGAAGAAGAACAGTCCAATAATGATCAGGATAGGAAAACTGGCCACGAGCAGCTGAGACCAGATGCTTTGCCGCTCGGGTTCGGACCCCACTATCTCGACGCCATTGTTGAAGAGATCGTTCATCAACTGGTCATCGCCGATCATCGGAATGGTCGTAGTGAACTGCGTGTTGTCCATCCGCCGCCCGGTGACTGAGATGCCGGCAATCGTGACGGATCGCACCTGACCAGCACGCACTTCCTTCACGAAGTCTGAATAGGTCACGGAAACGCTGCTTGTCTCCTGGTTGATGTTGTTGAACACCGTCAGGAGCACTGCTGCGATGACCATCCAGAGGAGTAGATTTTTTGCCATATCGTTCAAGGGAATTTCCCCCATCTCAGTTAACACAAATGTGATCAGAGGCTCAAAGGACCCTGAGATTGCCAATTCCATTGCAATGTACGTTTATCGCGCAAATTCCGGATCAGGCACACTACCCAGCATATTGGGAGTCGAGATCGATATTACAAGATCGATCCGTGAAAAGTCCAAGCAATGCCGGACAAGTGTGGAGCCAGGCCGGTTGTGTATTTCCCGGGCTGGGCTACAATGGCCCCTCTTTTGAAACAGGGCCCCGCCCGCTGACAGACGCGACACTACTATGACATTGGCTGCACCGGATAAAAAACGCTTTCGGACCATTGCACACAATCTTTCGCCGATTGTGACTATTGCCCAGAAGGGGCTCACAGAGAGCGTCACCGATGAAATCGAACGCGCGCTGAGCGAGCACGAACTGATCAAGATCAAGATCTTTGCCGCTGACCGTGATTCCCGTCGCGAGATTATTGTACAGGTGAGTACACAGGCTGGTGCCGAGCTGATTCAGAGCATTGGCAATATTGCCGTTCTGTATCGAGCTTCCGCGAAGCCCGATCCCCGACTTTCCAATATTCTTCGCCACAAGGCGCACTGAGGCAGAGTAGCGCGTCGAGCACTCTCAGAGATGCTCTACGGCCTCGATTTCGTATTCGATATCACCAGCCGGCGCCTTTACAACTATCTCGTCACCCACTTCCTTGCCCATGATCGCACGGGCGATGGGAGACCCAACCGATATACGACCTGCACGCACATCGGCCTCATCTTCGCCCACGATCTGATACACCACGCTGGTAGCGGTTTCCAGATTCAGCAGGGTAACCGTCGTGCCGAATATCACACGACCGGTAGGGGGAATCGCACTCACGTCGATGACTTCAGCATCGGCAAGCTTGCCTTCAATCTCCTTGATGCGACCTTCACAGAAGCTCTGCTGTTCGCGCGCCGCGTGATACTCCGCGTTTTCACGCAGATCGCCATGCTCGCGCGCATCGGCAATCGCCTGGATGATCCGGGGGCGCCGTTCACTTTTCAACTCGTTCAGCTCTGCACGCAGTCGCTCTGCGCCGGCGACCGTCATCGGGACTTTTCTCATAATTCCGCGTGCAGCTCCTGAATCGTGTAGACGGAAAGCTTGTCACCGAAAAGCAGCGCCTCACAAACAGCCAGAGCTCCAGCGATGGTCGTCGTACAGGCCACGTCGTGACGCAATGCTGTGCGGCGAATGATGGACGAATCGGCGATGGCCTGTTTCCCCTCGGTGGTGTTGACTACCAGCTGTACCTGATCATTCTTCATCATGTCGACGATGTGCGGACGGCCTTCGTTGACCTTGTTCACAAGGGTCACCGGCAGCCCGGCAGCCGCTATGACGGCCGCTGTGCCCTGCGTTGCAATCAGGTTGAAGCCCAGGTTGTCCAGCTTCCTTGCCACTTCCACAACGCGCGGCTTGTCAGCATCGCGCACGCTGATGAACACCGTGCCACTGGTCTTTATCTCTTCTCCTGCTCCCAGCTGTGACTTGGCAAAAGCCTCTGCGAAAGTGCGACCGACGCCCATTACTTCGCCTGTGGATTTCATCTCTGGTCCAAGAATCGGATCGACACCAGGAAACTTGTTGAAGGGGAACACGGCTTCCTTCACAGCGAAGTTCTTCGGCACGATCTCCTTCGTGAAGCCCTGCTGCTTCAGTGTCGTGCCCGCCATGCAGCGTGCCGCGATCTTGGCCAGGGATACTCCGATGCACTTTGAAACAAACGGCACTGTACGCGAAGCACGCGGATTCACTTCAATGATGTAGATCTCGCCGTCCTGATAGGCAAGCTGCGTATTCATCAGGCCGATGACGTGCAGCTCTTTGGCCAGCAACGTCACTTGTTCACGAATGCGGTTCTGCACGTCCATCGGCAGGTTGTAAGGTGGCAGCGAGCAGGCGGAGTCACCGGAATGCACCCCTGCCTGCTCAATGTGCTGCATGATCGCGCCGACTACAACCTGCTCGCCGTCGCTCACCAGATCCACGTCGATCTCGATCGCAGAATTGAGGAAGTAATCCAGTAACACCGGGCTTTCATTGCCGACCTTCACAGAGGTGCGCATGTAGCGGCGCAGCTCTTCTTCGTTGTAGACAATCTCCATGGCGCGCCCACCCAGAACATAGGACGGACGCACAACGATCGGATAAGTGATCTGCTCAGCCGCGGCGATACTTTCCTCGACGCTGCGCACAATGCAGTTCGGAGGCTGCTTGAGGCCAAGTTTGCGGATCAGCTGCTGGAACCGCTCGCGGTCCTCCGCCAGATCGATAGCATCAGCAGAGGTGCCGATAATGGGCACTCCGGCTGCCTCGAGACGCGTCGCAAGATTGAGTGGTGTCTGACCGCCAAACTGCACGATGACCCCATGTGGCCGCTCCAGAGCCACGATCTCCATGACGTCTTCGAAGGTCACTGGCTCAAAGAACAGGCGATCAGAAATGTTGTAGTCGGTGGAGACTGTCTCCGGGTTGCAGTTGACCATGATGGTCTCGTAGCCGTCTTCACGCATCGCCAGTGCGGCATGGACGCAGCAATAGTCAAACTCGATGCCCTGACCGATCCGGTTCGGACCGCCGCCCAGCACCATGATCTTCTTGCGATCGGAAGGCAGCGCTTCACACTCTTCTTCATAGGTGGAGTACATGTAAGCTGTCGCCGATGCGAATTCTGCCGCACAGGTGTCCACGCGCTTGTACACCGGACGGACATTCAGGGAATGACGATGCCGCTGCACACTCAGCTCAGGCACTTTCAGCAATGCCGCAAGACGTGAGTCGGAGAAGCCCTTCTGCTTGATGCGGAACATGGCATCCCTGTCGATATCCGCCAGCGTGAGAGCGGCGATGCGGGCCTCTTCCTGGATGATGTCTTCAATCTGGACGAGGAACCACGGATCCACGCCAGTAAGCTCGGCAACGGTTTTCACTGACCAACCCTGACGGAACGCATCACCTATGTACCAGACGCGCTCGCCACCGGCATCCATCAGCTCGCGCTTGAGTATGTCCATGGCATCGCTCAAGCCAGTGTCGAGAATCGGATCGAAACCCGACACGCCCACTTCCAGTCCCCGTAGCGCTTTCTGGATGGATTCCTGGAACGTGCGGCCAATGGCCATCACTTCCCCGACGGACTTCATCTGCGTGGTAATGCGGTCATTGGTCTCAGGAAATTTTTCGAAGGTGAAACGGGGAATCTTGGTGACGACATAGTCGATTGCCGGTTCAAAGGACGCCGGCGTGGCCCCGCCAGTAATCTCATTGCGCAGTTCATCCAGCGTATATCCGACAGCAAGCTTGGCGGCAACGCGGGCAATCGGGAAGCCCGTGGCTTTGGAGGCCAGCGCCGAGGAACGCGACACGCGCGGGTTCATCTCGATGATGACCAGGCGCCCAGTACGCGGACACATGCCGAACTGCACGTTGGAACCACCGGTTTCGACACCGATTTCACGCAAAATGGCGATCGCAGCATTGCGCAGGATCTGGTACTCCTTGTCCGTCAGCGTCTGCGATGGCGCCACGGTAATCGAGTCGCCCGTGTGCACGCCCATGGCGTCGAAATTCTCGATGGTGCAGACAATGATGCAGTTGTCCTTGCGGTCACGCACAACTTCCAGCTCGTATTCCTTCCAGCCAATAAGCGACTCGTCGATCAACAATTCCTTGATGGGAGACAAATCCAGTCCGCGGTTACAGATCTCGATGAACTCTTCCTTGTTGTAGGCGATGCCGCCGCCGCTTCCACCCAGCGTGAAGGATGGGCGGATGATGCACGGGAAGCCCACCTTGTCGAGCGCAGCGAAAGCTTCTTCCATATTGTGCGCAATGCCGTGTGCAGGTGTCTCGAGCCCTATCGATTTCATGGCGCGATCGAACAGCTCACGATTCTCTGCCTTGTCGATGGCCTCACAGCTGGCGCCGATCAGCTCGACATTGTATTTGGCGAGCACGCCGTGGCGATTCAGGTCCAGAGCGCAGTTAAGTGCTGTCTGCCCGCCCATGGTCGGAAGGATCGCGTCGGGCCGTTCGCGGGCGATGATCTTCTCGACGATTTCCCAGGTCACCGGTTCTATGTAGGTGGCGTCCGCCATGGCGGGGTCGGTCATGATCGTCGCCGGGTTGGAGTTGACCAGAATGACGCGATACCCCTCCTCTCGCAGCGCCTGGCAGGCCTGTGCTCCGGAGTAATCGAATTCACATGCCTGGCCAATGACGATCGGGCCGGCACCGAGGATAAGGATACTGTTTATGTCGGATCGTTTTGGCATATTCAAACCGTAGGTTCTGGCGCGGCCGCACGCATGCGCGGCTGCTTGTTTAATTTTCGCAACCCGGCCATTGAGGCCGGGCATGACTGGGTCTAGCGACCGGCTCTTGTCTTCATCAGATCGATGAAGTGATCAAAGAGCGAGGTGATATCGTGCGGGCCGGGGCTTGCCTCAGGATGACCCTGGAATGCGAACGCAGGCTTGTCGGTTCGTTCTATACCCTGCAGGGTGCCATCGAACAGCGACCTGTGGGTGGCCTTCAGGTTTGCCGGCAGGCTTGCTTCATCTACAGCGAAACCATGGTTCTGACTGGTGATGGAAACTGCTCCATCCGCTATGCGCTGCACCGGGTGGTTGGCACCATGATGGCCAAGACGCATCTTCACCGTGCTGGCACCGCAGGCCAGCGCCAGAATCTGACAGCCCAGACAGATGCCGAAAACCGGCAGGTCGGTCTCCAGAAATTTGCGGGTTGCGGCAATTGCGTAATCACAGGGAGCAGGGTCTCCGGGACCATTGGAGAGGAACACGCCATCTGGATTCATTGCCAGAACGACGTCTGCGGGCGTCTGCGCAGGGACCACTGTCACTCGGCAATTGCGCTCTGCAATCATGCGCAGAATGTTGCGTTTGATACCGAAATCGTAGGCGACAACGTGGAAAGGTTTTTCAAGAGTTGCCGGCTGGTGCCCGCTTTCCCATTGCCAGACACCTTCGTTCCATTCATAGGCCTGCTTGACGCTTACTTCCTTTGCCAGGTCCATGCCCTTGAGACCAGGGAATCCGCGCGCTTCTTCCAGAGCGCGGGCTTCGCCGAACTCCTCGAGGGCCTTGCCCGTCAGCAGACAACCATTCAGCGGGCCCTTGTCGCGCAGAAGTCGCGTCAGGCGACGCGTGTCGATATCTGCTATAGCGACAACGTTGTGCGCGCGCAGAAAGTCTTCAAGGGTCTGCTGATTGCGCCAGTTGCTGGCCATTCTCGACAAGTCGCGAATTACCAGCCCGGAAGCCCAGACATTGTCGGACTCGTTGTCTTCATCAGTAGTGCCGGTGTTGCCAATATGGGGATACGTCAGAGTGACGATCTGTCGTGCGTAGGACGGATCAGTGAGAATTTCCTGATAGCCAGTCATGGACGTGTTGAATACGACTTCCCCGCTCGAAATACCGTGAGCCCCGATGGCGCGGCCGCGAAAAATACTGCCATCTTCCAATGCCAGTACGGCTGAATTAATCAATGCAATCTCCAGAAAAAACGCAAAATCCGGGTGAAAAAAAGCGGAATGAAACAAACGCTTCATTCCGCCCTTCTGTGAATCCCGTTATGTGCTCAGATGTAAACATACTGAGGCCGCATTGTAAGGGAACATGACAAGCGGTGTCTACGAAGGTTTCCGACTCACATCATTCTGATCCAAACAGAACATCATCGATGGAGTACAAACCCGGCGCCTTGTCCTTGAGCCAGGCCGCAGCACGGACCGCGCCCTTGGCGAACGTCATGCGGCTGCTGGCCTTGTGCGTGATCTCGATGCGCTCACCAAGCCCGGCGAAAATAACGGTGTGATCCCCGACAATATCGCCGGCTCGGATCGTTGCAAACCCGATGGCCTTGCGGTCTCGTTCGTCGCTCATGCCCTCTCTGCCATAAACGGCCACCTCGGCAAGATTGCGACCCAGCGCGTCGGCAATCACTTCCCCCATGCGCAATGCCGTGCCGGAAGGCGCATCCTTCTTGAAGCGGTGATGCGCCTCGACAATTTCTATGTCAACTTCATCGCCAAGCACTTTGGCTGCCATTTCCAGCAATTTCAGACACAGATTCACACCTACACTCATATTGGGCGCGAAGACGACGGGAATCTCCATGGCGGCAACGGCAATCTGCTGTTTCTCCTCTGATGTAAAGCCAGTGGTCCCGATGACTATCGCCCGGCCGAGTCGGCGACAAATCTCGAGATGTTCGAGGGTGGAAGTGCGAGACGTAAAATCAATGAGCACGTCGAACGCCTCAGCATGCGCAGCGAGATTGGTGACGGCAGGCACGCCGATATGCTGTACCCCCGCCAGCAACCCCAGATCAACACCCAGTGCTGGGTCGTCGGGCAACACAGTGCCCAGCGCTACGGTCAGACCGGATTCGCTTTGCATAACAGCGTCGATCAGCGTTTTTCCCATTCGTCCGGCGGCACCGGCTATCGCAATTCTTGTCATTGTCCATGTCCATCCAGCATATCGGGGACGCGATTATAGCCTTCCCAACTGCCGCCGGCCAAAAACAATCAGGACTTGCCGCCCCCCTGCGAATTGGGCAAACTCATCTTCCGGCTGGCAAGCCCCAGAGACAACGTTGTTTGTAATTGATTTGCCAGCAAAAACTCACCTGTACTAGAGCTTCTGGCATACCGAAAAGAAATGAGCGAAACCCCGGTCTTGGAAGATAGACTCAAGAAAGAGCGCTACGAAGCGCTGGTCGACGCCTTGTACCAGGACGTCTATCGCTATGCCTACTGGATTTGCAAGAACAGTGCGCTGGCTGAAGATCTGGTGCAGGAAACTTTTCTGCGTGCATGGCGGTCTCTGGACAGTCTGCAGAATGACAAGGCCGCAAAGGCCTGGCTGTTCACCATTCTGCGGCGAGAAAATGCGCGGCTTTACGAGCGCTATCGTCCGGAGCTGGTTGACATAGAAGATCAGTCAATCGCCGACTCAGACGAGAATGAACCCGATCAACGCATGGACCGTCGCCTGCTCCACGAGGCTATCGCCAAACTGGAAAAGGACTATCGCGAACCTCTGATGCTGCAGGTTATTGGTGGCTTCAGCGGCAAGGAAATAGCGGAAATTCTTGAGCTCAACAACAACACCGTGATGACTCGCCTCTTCAGGGCGCGCGGAAAGCTCAAGCAGGTTTTCTTTCCGAATGCGCCCATCACGGATGACTTTTCTGGAGATGACACGTTCGACGAGCAGGGCTGAGCCTCTGCGCGCGAATTGCCACTATTGAACATGAAAGGGGTTTGAACCCCGACAAGAGTCAAGAATATGGATGACTTCGAATTCAGGAAACGCGCCCTGGCCAACCCCCACGACACGAATGAAGACTTTGCCGCCGCTGCCAGCACAAGCCCGGAGCGTGCCAGACTACTGCAGGACCTGCAGGACCTGCAGGACCTTGACGCACGAGTCAGCGCCATAGTGCACTCTGTACAGGTGCCACCGGGCCTGGCTGATCGACTGAAGGCCAAGAGTGCCACAGCAACAGTCACGGCAATGCCAGCGCGCTCGCGCTACCAGCGCTACTACGCCATGGCAGCCAGCCTCGTCATCACGGTGGGCGTCATCATGTCCTCCGGCCTGGGAACAGCACGACCCAGCGCTGCCGATATCAAGTTTCACGATGACATTCTTGGCCATATGTACCGGGAAGCGCCGCGCATTGCCAATGCTACTACCGATTTGAGCATGGAGGAGATCAACCAGGTTCTCGAAGAGGCGGGCGGCCATTTGCGTGAAGACGAACGGATCAAGTCGATGCACATCAAATTCGCCAACGACTGCAACGTCGTGCCGTCCATCAAAGGTGCGCACATCGTGCTTGAGGGCACCCGTGGTTCCGTGTCGGTAATCATGATTCACAATTCGCCGGTATCCACGGAGTTCGACGTCAACGACCCACGCTTCAAGGGCAAGATCATCCCGTTCGGTCAGGGCAATCTCATTATTCTGGGTGAAAAGGAAGAAAGCCTGGATACCTACGAGACGCTCATCACCGAGACTTTCGAGTGGGTGATCTGATCGACTTGCTGCCAGCCGCTCAGAATCGATCAGCTGGCAGCGCCATCAGCGTTGCACATCCGCCTTTGATTTCCGCCGACAGAGCCAGCGCGGCGGGCATCATCCGCACCATGAAGAAGCGGGCGATTGTCAGCTTGTCTTCGTAAAACTGACGATCTCCAGTTCCCCGGGCAAGACCGTACCGGGCAGCCACCACCATGCGGCACCACATGAAACAGTAGAGCAGCTGCGACAAGAGACGCAGATAGGGCACTGACGCTGCGCCTGTCTCGTCGGGATCAGTGGCAGCCGCTTGTTGAAGCCACGCCGTCACGCTCCGAAACTCCTCGAGATTTTTCTGCAGTGGCGACAAAAATTCCTGAATCACAGCGTCGCCGCCGACGGCATCCATAAAGACTTCAAGCTCTTCGTACAGCGTGACAAGCAGGCCTTCCTGATCGCGTATCACCTTGCGCCCCGCCAGATCCAGCGCCTGAATCCCATTGGTCCCCTCGTAAATCTGCGCAATGCGGGCATCGCGCACGTTCTGCTCGAGCCCCCACTCCCGCACGTATCCGTGCCCCCCCAGCACCTGCTGTGCCTGCACGCAGCCCTCGAAACCCCGATCCGAGAAAGCCGCTTTGGCGACGGGCGTCAACAGCGCCACCAGTCTTGCCGCGCGTTCACGTACACGCGCATCCTGATGAAAATGCGCCATGTCCAACTGACTTGCGACATACACCGCCAGCGCACGCCCTGCTTCAAGTTCCGCACGAATACCCAGCAGCATACGTCGCACATCCGGGTGAACCAGAATCGAGTCTGCCGGCCCCGTTGGATTGGCCGGCGCCTGCGCGGCGCGCCCCTGGAGCCGCTCACGGGCATACGCACTGGCAGTCTGCAATGAGTGCTCTGCAAGTCCAAGGCCCTGCAGTCCGATGGAAAGACGCTCGTAGTTCATCATGGTGAACATGCATGCGAGGCCTTTGTTCGGCTCTCCCACCAGGAAACCGCAGGCGCCGTCGAAATTGATCACACAGGTTGCTGAGGCCTTGATCCCCATCTTGTGCTCAATGGCGCCGCAGGACACACCGTTGTGCTGATCGGCTGCATCCGGCAAATGCCGGGGCACCAGAAACAGCGAGATCCCCTTTGGCCCCGCCGGCGCATCAGGCAGGCGCGCCAGGACAAGGTGGATGATGTTGCTGCTCAGATCGTGCTCGCCGCCTGTGATGAAAATTTTCGAACCCGTGATCAGGTACGTACCGTCCTCGACGGGCACAGCGCGGGTCTTGAGCAGGCCCAGATCTGTACCGGCATGGGCTTCCGTCAGGCACATGGTGCCAGTCCACTCACCGGAGTAAAGACGAGGCAGATAGAGCGCTTTCAGTTCATCGGACGCGTGACGCGCCAGAGCAAGGCTGGCGCCGGCACTGAGAATGGGGTACAGCGCGAAGGAGGTGTTTGCTCCCATCAGCATTTCTTCCACCAGTACGGCAAGCATCTTGGGCATTCCCTGGCCGCCGAACTCTGGATCACCGCACAGCCCAACCCATCCCCCGTCGGCGAATGCCTTGTAGGCTTGCTGGAAACCTGCCGGCGTGAGCACTCGCCCACCTTCGAAGCGGCAGCCCTCTTCATCACCACTGCGATTGATTGGCGCCAGAACTTCGCTGGCCAGTTGTGCGGCACTCTCCAGTACAGCGTCCATGAGGTCGGTCGTAACCTCTGCCGTGGCAGGCATGGCCACGCACAAGGAGGCGGCGCGCTGCACTTCGTGCAGAACGAAATGCATGTCTTTGAGGGGTGCCTGATAGCCTGTCATGTTGTGCTCCGTCGAACGCTGGAAACTGCCCGTACCGACCTTGGTCAGCGCAGGAACTGCGGTCAATCCGCTTGCTCAGTCAATCAGTCCATTCCTGCAAGCTCTTGCAGCCGCAAGAGCGATGAAGCGGCTGCAACGCGCTCGTCGAGCGAAAGGTGGCCGAGGGCTGGAATCTGTCCCAGGCAAACGGCGGACATTCGCTCTGCAATGGCCTCGACATTCTCGTCTACAAGCGCCATGTCGGGATCGATCTGATTCGCAACCCAGCCGGCAATCTGGAGTCCATCGGCAAGGATTGCACGCGCTGTCAGCAAGGCATGATTGATGCAGCCCGGCCGCATACCAACCACAAGAATGACCGGAACGCCGAGCAACTTCGCCAGATCAGCCATTGTCTGTCGCCCGTTCAATGGCGTCTGCCAGCCTTCTGCCCCTTCGATGAGAGTGAGCCCTGCCCGCTTCATGAGCACGGCGCGGCAAAACCCTTCCAGGCGACCGGCGTCCAGCTTGCGACTTTCCCGAGCGGCTGCAAGATGGGGCGAGACTGGCAGACGCAGACTGACAGGATTGCTCATCTCGTAGGGCAGGACGATACTGGAATACTGCCGCAGCAACTGCACACCTTCACTGCGCAGCCCTTCCGGTTCAACCTGGCAGCCTGTAGCTACTGGCTTTACAGCAAACGTGCTCAAGCCGCGGCAGCCGGCCGCGTGCAGCAGAGCTGCTGCAATCAGGCTTTTGCCTGCGCCGGTGTCGGTCCCGGCAACAAAGAACACAGAGGGCTTGCTGGACATCGTGACTGGACCTATTGGGTGCCCGCTGAACATGACTGAGGATAGCAGCACGCACTGGAATTGCCGAGACGGGCGACAACAGAAGATCCAGAACAAGGAGGTTGAGGCGTACCGGAACAGTGGCCCGAGTCTATACTGAAATCGCGGAGCAAATCCCGCAAATGACGCAGCATCGCCCGGCTGCACAACTCTCGTCGTTGGACGACAGCCATTCAACTCCCAATCATGACGATTTTTGAATGTCCACTATGTGGCTCCAGCACGCAGAATGTGCATGGCCTGTGCTGTGAATGCGACGCTTTGCTGCCACGCCCCTTGCGACCGTGTCGGAGATGTTCGGTAGAATTGCCTGCGCAGGGTCCCTGGCGAGACTACTGCGAAACCTGCCTCCTTGCGCCGCCAAGCTTCGACCGCTGCCTGACTGCCTTCCAATATGTCTTCCCGGTGCGCGAACTCATCGCGCGCTTCAAATTCCAGGCTGATTTTGCCACAGGGCGCACGCTCGCATTGCTATTGGCCGCTCGCCTGGCCAATGCCTGGTCCGACGTTCAGGACACCCCTGTACTGATTCCAGTGCCTCTTCACAGAAGCCGACTGCGAGCACGCGGGTTCAACCAGAGTGCGCTGATTGCTGGAGCCCTGGCTGCGCGTTGCAATTTGACAGTCTCTCGTCAGCATTGCCGGCGGGTTCGCGATACGCACTCCCAGCGGGGGCTGCGAGCCGCCGAACGCGGCAGCAATCTGCAACATGCCTTTGCCTTGAACAATCCTGGCCTGGTTTACCCGCACGTCATCATCGTGGATGACGTTGTGACCACTACGGCCACCGTTGAAGAAGTAGCGAGGCTCTAGCGAAGCGCAGGCACGAGACGTATCGACGTTGCCTGCCTGGCTCGCGTCAGCTGAAAAAAGGAATACGCCTGCGCTTGGCTGCCGCGCAGACTGCTGGATTCGAAGAAGAATGGATTTACGAAGGGGAAGAAGCAGATCAGAACTGATACTTGATGGAGCCGTATGCCACACGTCCGCTTTGTTCGACACGACCGGCACCGACTTTCGGAAGTTGTTCAGGCCGCTCGTCGAACAGGTTGCGCACACCCACCGAGAACACCGCCTGTCCCTGCTTGCCTGCTTTCATGTTGTAGCCATATTGCAGATCGAGGGTGGTCATGTTGCCGACGATTTCATTGAGCTGCTCCATGTCGAGTTTGCCCAGGTCTTCAAAGGAATCGAAGTAATGCGTCACGGCGCTGGCCGAATGTTGTCCTGCCTGCCAGGTCAGCATGACACTGCTTTGCAGTTCCGTGCCCTTGGGGAGCTGGGTATTTTCGGTCATTGGCAGCATCGGCCCTTCAAAGCCAATATCCGCAGTTGCCGGATCATACAAATACGTCGCCTTGGTGCTGACGATGAACTGACCGAATCGGGGTGATTCCCAGACATAAGAGGCGCTCAGGTCTATGCCGTGAGCGAGCTGGCCGGGAATGACCGAATCCTTTACGGATGGCGCTTCAATCAGCCCAGCGTAAAGATTGGAGTCGTCTATGAAGAACCCTTTGCTGCCCGATGCCGGAGTCATGGCCTCTGGCATCAGTCGAGCTGCCGGCATCTGCTCTTCCACTTCGATGCGCCAGGCGTCTGCACGCAGATCAAACCCCTTGACCGGAGAGAAACCCATGCCCAGATTGAGGTTGTTGACGGACTCACCGAAAAACGGGGTCTTGACGTCGTCGCGGAAGATTCTCAAACCAGAGTTGACGGGACTCAGCAACGAGGGCACGAGCGCCTCGACAGCTGGCAAGGTCTGTGCGGCCGCAGGCATGGCTGCGCCCAGACAGATTACTGCCGCCGTCAGCAAGCTTGTTCCGACATGTGAGAGTTGCACTTTCTTACCCCTGATTATCGCCAAAAGGCACAATCTACCGGTCTCTGAGCCGGTTCTGATTTGTAGTATACACAGCGAATCACAAAACGATAGCGCCCGGCGTGAGATTCAAGCGACCCAGTTCACCCTGCCCTTCGAGGCATTCAAGCAGCTCTGCAATTGTCCGGCCATGCCCGGGAATGTGCAGATCGGGGGCAATCTCTGCCAGTGGCGCCAGGACGAAGCGACGCTCCGCCATCCTTGGATGAGGCAGCACCAGCGCAGGCGACTCAAAACACTGCTCAGCAAACAGCAGAAGATCCAGGTCCAGAACGCGAGCTTCGTTGCGCGCTGCGCCTCGTTTGCGCCCGGCGTCTGCTTCAATCCTCTGCAGCAACTCAAGCAGCGTCAGCGGGTCAACAACGTCCGGAACGAAGGCGGCAACTGCGTTGATGAACGGTGGCGAACCTTCCGGACAATCCAGCGGTGAAGTCTGCCAGAGTGAAGAAGTGATCAGACCACTGCAACTGTGTCCTGCGAGCGTCTCGAACGCGCGCAGCACCGTTGCATGAGGTCCGCCTGCAGGCGTCGGGAGATTGGCACCGAGACTGACAAAGCACACTGCTCGGTCAGCTGGCACCGTCAGCTCAGCGAGCGTTCCCCTGATGATACTGTTGCGAGAGCTCATGCACGGACTCAACAAAGACGGCCACATTGGCGGGATCGACATCTGGCGTGATGCCATGCCCGAGGTTGAACACATGGCCATTGCCGGGACCAAAGTCCCTCAGAATACGATCCACTTCCGCGCGAATGGATTGCGGCGAAGCGTAAAGAATGGAAGGGTCCATGTTGCCCTGCAGCGACACTTTGCTGCCGATACGGGCCCGTGCTGTACCGATGTCGATCGTCCAATCCAGTCCGACACAGTCACTGCCGCACTGCGCAATGTCTTCAAGCCAGAGACCACCGTTCTTGGTAAATACGATGACTGGCACTTTGCGACCTTCTGACTCCCGGGTCAGGCCCTGTACGATCTTTTTCATGTAGGCCAGCGAGAACTCGCGATAGGCGTGAGTGGACAGCACTCCCCCCCAGGTATCGAAAATCTGCACTGCCTGGGCACCTGCGGCAATCTGCGCGTTCAGATAGTTGGTAACGGCACGAGCCAGCTTGTCGAGCAGCAGATGCATCGCCTGGGGCTGATTGAACATGAAGGACTTGGCATGGCGGAAATCCTTGCTGCCACTTCCCTCTATCATGTAAGTCGCCAGGGTCCAGGGACTGCCGGAGAATCCGATCAGCGGTACGGAGCCGTTCAGTTCGCGGCGAATCACGGAAACTGCGTCGGTGACATAGCCAAGATCCCTGGTGGTATCGAGTTCGGGCAACTGCTCCACATCCTGTTCAGTGCGTACGGTCTTGCGAAAGCGCGGCCCTTCTCCTTCGGTGAAGTAAAGCCCCTGCCCCATGGCATCGGGAATGGTGAGGATGTCGGAAAACAGGATGGCGGCGTCCATCGCGTAGCGGCGCAGCGGCTGCAGCGTCACTTCGCAGGCAAGCTCAGGGGACTTGCACAGGCCCATGAAATCTCCCGCCTGCTTGCGTGTGGCACGATACTCGGGCAGGTAACGACCGGCCTGACGCATCATCCATACGGGCGTCATATCGACGTTCTGGCCTGTCAGAGCTCGCAAAAATCTATCGTTCTTCAACGCTGTCAACGTACAGTCCTCGTTCAGAAGGTATTGGAAAACAGAAGCAAAAGGGCGGCCATTCTACACATCGCCCATTGCCCTAACAAAGCAGGAACCAGCTTAGTTGCCAGCCACGATCTCGCCATGAATGGTACCGATACTGCGGATCCAGGGCTCCAGTCGGCCAAGCTCGCCTGAAAGTCCGGAGGCAGCGGTCTGGGCCGCTGCCCGGCTTGGATAAGCCCCCATCATGATTACAAACCATGGGTTGCCCTGATTCCGGGTCTCGAACCAGTACAAAGGCGTACTGGCATGGCGACGAACAAAATCTTCCACATTCGCCCGGGATGTGGACCCCAGCAACTGCACGGTGAACTGATTCGCAGGCAATGCCCGGATCCGCGTGTGCTGGGACGCCAGCGGCGCAGTCGCATCGGAGGTGCTGGCAGCGGCTGCAGGCCTGGCTGGCGTGGAGGCAGGCGCCGGAGTAGTCGCTGCAACAGCACGTGCAGGCGTCGTCGCTGGAGCAGGCGTGCTGGCGCTGGAGACAGGACTAGCCGCTGTGGCGGCAGGAGCACTGGCAACGGCACGCGCGGGGGCAACAGAAGGTGTTGCGGAAGCTTCAGGCGTGGCAGAGGTGAGGTTCGCTGCCGCCGCCGCAGGCTCTGCATTTGCGGTGTCTGCGTTGGTTTGCGACGCCGGAGCATCTGAGGTGTCCAGCGGTGTTGTCAGGGGAATGCCTGTCGCCAGACCGGTCGCAACGTTATCCCCAATGGCTGGATCCGTGTCCACGTCCAGGGCGTCGTCAACCGTCCGAATGGTGTTCAGTGGCTCCAGCGGAATCGGGACGGGTTCCGACAAATTCGACTGCGCCAGCTCTGGATCTTCATTGCCCCCCACCAACAGGGCCACCAGTACGATCACCGCAAGGGCTCCCGCTGTAGCGTAGAAATATGGCCGCGGCAGCTCTGCCGGCAGACTGGGCAGCAGATCGAGAAGATCCAGACCGCCATCGCCCAGCAAGTCACTGGCACGGGCATTGATCGCGGCTGGTATGCCACCGGAAAGTTTGTGGATGCGTTCCACCTGGCGATTGGAATACGGCAGAGTGCGCGCCGCGTCATCCTGGTTGTAGCCTGCTCCACTGAGACGATAACGCAGGTACGCGCGGGTCTCTTCCAGACTGAAAGCAGGCAGTTGCACTGCGGTGAACTGCGGCTGCCCTTCCCGCATTGGACAGGTGTAGTCGAGCATGTCCAGCAAGGATGGCTCACCCAGCAGCAACAAGTGGAACGTGGCGTCGTGGTTGTCGTTCAGGGCAAGCTTGGTCAGCAGACTCAGCGCATCGTCGCCAAGCTCATGGGCACTGTCGACGATCAGCACCACAGTGCGTGATTGTCGATGCAGTGCGGCGAAATAACGCTGCAACGCGGCCTTCAGATCGGCAAGCGTGGCCTGCTCTGGAAAGTCCAGCACGAAGGCCTTGAACATGTCTTCCAGCAGCTGACTCGGCGTCGTCAGCAATGTAGCGCGGATTCGGGCAACCACCTGATCGCGGTCTGCGTGGCGGGCAAAGAAATCGCCGAGGGTCGTTTTGCCGCTGCCAGCGGGTCCGGTCAGGGCCACAATGTCTTCGCTCTCACGAGCCAGCAGCTGCATCTGGTCGAGGCTCGCACGACGCATAGCACCGGGAAACAGACTCTCCAGCGGGGTGTCCGATGCAAAGGGGTCTGTCGTCAGCCCCAGATCTGCCAGTCGCTCATTCAGATTTCGCACAGGTGCTCTTTCGCCTCCAGTGTCTGTTCCAGCAGCGCGGCGTCAATACCGCTTTCGATGACGGCGTGCCCCAGCCCGCGCATCAGAATGAATCGAATCTTGCCACCCACAACTTTTTTGTCAAAGGCCATAAGGCGCATGTAGTCCGCCACACTTATTTCGGCAGGGGGCACCACCGGCAGTCCGGCGCGTTGCAAAAGCGCCTTGGCACGCCGGGCTTCAGCACTGCTGATCCAGCCCAGGCGCACCGACAAGTCCGCCGCCATGACCATCCCTGCAGACACAGCCTCACCGTGCAGCCACGCGCCATAGCCCATGGCATTTTCGATCGCGTGTCCGAATGTGTGACCAAGATTCAGCAGAGCGCGCACGCCCCCTTCCTTCTCGTCGGCAGCCACGATGCGTGCCTTGTCCTGGCAGCTGACTCTGACGGCTTCTGCCAGGAGAGTCTGTTCGCCTGCGACCAGTCCGTCGACATTGGCCTCCAGCCACTCGAAAAACGGCAGATTGTCGATCAGCCCATACTTGATCACTTCAGCAAGGCCGGCCTTGAGCTCTCGACCTGGCAGCGACTGCAGCACCTGAGTATCCGCTACCACACATTGTGGCTGATAGAAGGCGCCGATCATGTTCTTGCCCAGCGGGTGGTTGACGCCAGTCTTGCCGCCCACCGAGGAATCCACCTGTGACAACAAGGTTGTTGGCACCTGGATGAAATTGACGCCGCGCTGATAAGTGGCCGCTGCGAACCCGGTGATGTCACCAATCACGCCTCCGCCAAGCGCGACCAGGGTAGTGCTGCGCTCGTGACGCTCTGCCAGCAGCTTGTCATAGATGAGCGACAGCGTCTGCAGCGTTTTGGTATGTTCGCCATCGGGCAATACCAGTGTGTCGCACTGCACATCGCCCAGGGCCTCGCGTACTGCGCCAAGATACAGAGGCGCCACGACTTCATTGGTAACGATCAGTGCACGACGCCCCTTCACGAAAGGTCGCAGCAGATTCGTCTGCGCCAGCAAGCCCTGGCCAATGAAGATGGGATAGGCGCGCTCGCCCAGACTGACTTCCAGCGTAATCATCTTTCAATCCACCTTGGCGGGTTCAGCGGCCCAGCGTTCCTGCAACTGGCGAACAATTTCCGTACTGACTGAACGCGGGCTGCGTCGACTGGTGTCGATGGTCACATGCGCTGTCTCACGATAGAGGGGTTCGCGAATCTTGATGAGTTCCTTGATCTTGGCGAGGGGATTCTCGGTCTGCAGCAGGGGCCTGTTCTTGTCTTTGCCTGTGCGCTCGAGCTGCTGGGCCACGGACGCACGCAGATATACCACTGTGCCACGCGAGTGCAGGTTGCGACGGCTCTCCGGCGCCAGTATTGCGCCACCGCCCGTGGCCAGGATGATGCCTTCACGCTGTGTCAACGTATCGATCATGCGGGCTTCACGAATGCGAAAGCCCTGCTCGCCTTCCACGTCAAAAATCCAGGGAATGTCCGCGCCTGTCACGAACTCGATCTCGCGGTCGGAATCGTGGAACGGCATGTTGAGCGCAGTGGCCAGGAGCCGACCGATGGTGCTCTTGCCAACACCCATCGGTCCGATCAGGAAAATGTTCTCGCGCCTGTCCATTCGCTGCTGCTGCCCCGCCGGTTCTTGAAAGTCCGGCATTGTAACCTTGGCAGCCGGGCAAAATCACGGGAGTTCGCTCAGCGCGTGTTGATCTCCGCAATGATGCGGGGAGTGATGAAAATCAGCAGCTCTGTACGACGATTCTCGTTGATGGTGCGCTTGAACAGACGTCCAAGGTAGGGCACATCGCCCAGCAGCGGTGTCTTGGTTTCCGTGGTCGTGGTTTCTTCCCGGAATACTCCTCCCAGAACAATCGTGTCGCCGTTTTCCACGAGCACGCTGGTGTTGATGGAATTGGTGTTGATTGCCGGCACCGCGCCGGTGCCTGCCGCCACGGAATCCTGATGAATGTCGAGCTGCATGATGATGCGTCCGTCCGGCGTGATCTGAGGCGTTACTTCCAGCGAAAGCACCGCATCGACAAACTCGGTGGTAGAGCCACCTGCCGTGCCGCCAGCCTGTGCCTGATAGGGTATGCGGACACCAGACTGGATCGTTGCCGTCACCTTGTCCTGCGTGGTGACTTTCGGACGCGCAATCACTTCGCCATTGCCACTGCTCTCAAGCGCGGACAACTCAAGCTCGATGAGACCACTGTTGCTGGTGAAGCCCACGGAGAAAGACGAGGCACTTTCGTCCTGTACTCCCAGATCCACTGCCAGAGCATCGGGGAATGACGTGGTACCAATCGGGATCGGTATAGCCGCAATTGCCTGGGCCACTATGGAACCAATCAAGCTGGGGTCAGTACCGTCCTGCAAGGCCTGCACGCGCGCAGCTTCGCCAGCAGCCAGCGCCTCCTGAATCGCCGAGGCTTCGGCAACGCGGTTGTTCTGTTGTTCCAGGGTGGCACCTTGATTGCCGCCGTAACGGAAACCGTCACTGGAATCCGTGCGCCCGGCTCCGCCCCAGCGGATGCCCAGGTCGCGCCCGAAGTCGGTGGAAACGTTCACGATTCTGGCTTCAATCAGGACCTGCCGTACCGGCACGTCGAGCTTGCTGAGCAGCTCGCGCACTTCATCCAGCTTTTCCGCGACGTCCCGGATGATGATGATATTGGTCCGCGCATCCACAGTGGCGCTGCCCCGACTGGAAAGCACGCCCGTGGCGCCCGACTCGGCCGGCACGCCGGGAGCTGCAGGTGCTGCGGGGTCTGCCGCAGGGGCAGAAGCCGCCCCACTGCCAGTCGGCGAACCTGTCAGCAGCATCAGGATATTCGCTGCGTCGGCGTAATTGACCTGGATGTATTCGGTCTGCAATGGAGCCAGCGCCTGGGCCTGACGACTCGCATCCAGAGCCTGCTGTTCCTGTGCAGCAATCTCGTTGGCCGGAGCTACATAGAGCACATTGCCCACCAGACGCTTGTCGAGGTTGCGTGACTGCAGCACCAGATTCAGTGCCTGATCCCAGGGCACATCCTGCAGCTGCAGCGTGATGTTGCCGGTAATGGCATCACTGGCAACCAGGTTGAGATTGTTCTCATCGGCCAGCAGCTGCAGCACGGAGCGCACATCGATATTCTGGAAGCTGAGCGACACCAGACTTCCTGAAAACTGCGAAGCCGGGTCTGCATTGGCCGCGGCAGAACCCGGCGGGGTCACACTTACGGTGTACTGGCGACCCTGCTGGTAAGCCACGTATTCGTATTGCCCGTTGAGGTCAATCGCGATCGTCGCGTTGCCGCGCTGGGGGTAGACATCGACAGTATTGACGGGCGTAGCGAAGTCAGTCACGTCAAAGCGTCTGTTGAGACGTTCTGGCACCGCAGTGCCGGCAAATTCCAGATACACCCGGCTGCCAACCTGCTCCACATTGCCCACGATCTGGTCGTCGCTCAGCGTGATGACGATCTGCCCTTCATTGAGATCGTTACCGCGCCGGAAAGCAACGTCAGCAATGGCAGGACCATCGGATGCCGGCTCCTGAACGACCTGCGCCTCAACAGTTGCTGCAGGGGCCGCGGCGACGACATTGTCGCCGCCCAGATGAACTACCAGGGTATTGCCTTCGATGCGGGTCTGGTATTCGACTGGGGACACCAGATTGAATACAAGTCGCGTGCGGTCACTGGTTTCCAGCACCATCACACTTTGGGCATTGCTGGCCCCCAGATCAAACCGACGTTCCGCCAGACTGCTCTGCACGTTGCTGAGGTCGATGGAAATACGTGCGGGGTCAGTCTGGGTAAACCCTGTGGGTTCTGGCGGAATGCCGTCGAATTCGAGTCGCACTTCGATGCTGTCTCCCGGCAGATTCGCGAAGCCGATGCTGTTCAGTGTCACAGCATCCTGTGCCTGCGCGAACGCGGCGAGGACACTCAGAACCACCAACACAAGGCCTCTCAGCCACCATCCAGCCAATGCGGGCTGTCTGGCACTTGAAGTCATCGTCACTGTAGCCATTCTCAAATCACCTGTTGTGGCAGCGTTGTGCCCGCTGCTGAAAAATTCCGCGCATTTCACGCGTCATTCCCCTCACCGTTGCAGGACAAGCGTGCGCGGTCGTTCCACCCAGCCGCCGTCCCCTGCAGGGACGATTTCCACCAGCTCCACTTCGCCGGATGTCACGCGGGCAATCCGACCGTGGTTGCGCCCCATGTAATTGCCAACCCCGACACGGTGCAGAGTGCCGTTCATGTCCCGGACCAGCGCGATGTAGGTGCGATCCCGGGTAATCATCCCAACCATCGTCAAGTCCGTAAGCGGGAACTCCTCCAGTACCTCTGGAGTACGATCGAAATCCGGCTGCACCAGATTCACGGGTGCTTCTGCCTCGCCCGTACCTGCCATGATCGGCACATCGAAGGGACTGCGCATCGACGCGGCACTGTATGTGAATACTTCGTAGGGCTGGAATTCCGGCATCGGTTCAACTGGCCCGCCCGGACGCAGGGACACTTCCACGATGAACTGCTGCAATTCATCCATTGCCGTTTGCCGCCCGCAGGCAGCAAGCAGCAGACTCAGCGCTGCCAGCAGCGCCCAGCGCAACAGACCGGCGCAGAAAAGAGAGGTGGCTCCGCTTTTTAAGACAACCGCATAAGTGAATTTGCGTCCTGATTGGGGCAAGATTGTCCCGTAAACAGGAGCATGAAATGACCAGAAGACCTCGACGTAACCACTCACCGGCTTTCAAGGCCAAAGTAGCGCTGGCAGCCCTCAAGGGCGAGAAGACCTTGGCGGAGTTAGCGCAGCTGTACGATGTTCACGCCAATCAGATCACGCAGTGGAAGGCGCAGCTTCAGGACCAAGCGTCCATGGCCTTTGGCGGGGATAATGATGACTCCGTCCCGCCTGTGGATCTGAAGGTGCTGCATGCCAAGATCGGTGAGCTAACGCTGGAGAATGATTTTTTAGAAAGCGCGCTCACCAAAGCGGGATTGCTGAGCGCAAAGAAATGATCGACCCGGAACATGCGCTGCCTGTGACCAGGCAGGTGAAGCTGCTGGGGCTGAGCCGTAGCAGTTTTTACTATCCACCACGCCCAGTCAGTGAAAGGGATCTGGCGCTTATGCTTCGGATCGACAAGCTGCACTTGGAGTATCCCTTTGCTGGCGCCAGGATGCTGCGCGATATGCTTTGGCATGAAGATGTGCATGTCGGCAGGCGCCATGTGGGAACGTTGATGAAGCGCATGGGCATTGAGGCGCTGTATCGCAAGCCCAAGACGACCAAGCCGGGCGAAGGACATCAGATCTATCCTTACCTGCTACGCGCAATGCGCATTGATCAACCCAATCATGTGTGGGCGATGGATATCACGTATATTCCAATGGCCCGTGGGTTTGTGTATCTGGCAGCAGTTGTGGACTGGGCTACTCGCCGAGTACTCTCGTGGCGAGTCTCCATTACAATGACCACAGACTTTTGTCTGGACGCATTGGATGAAGCGCTGACATTGTATGGTCGGCCGCAGATATTCAATACCGATCAAGGTAGCCAGTTCACCAGTCACGCATTCACCGAGGCACTGCGCAGCAATGGCATTGCCGTCAGTATGGACGGCAAAGGCAGTTGGCGGGACAACGTGTTTGTGGAACGCTTGTGGCGAAGCGTGAAGTATGAGGAAGTGTACCTGCATGCTTATGAATCGGTGTCGCAGGCAAGAGAAGGACTGGCGAGGTATTTTGATTTTTACAATCGACGCAGACCGCATTCGAAGCTGGATCGGTTAACGCCAGACCAGGTATATTTTGATTCGCTGCCATTACCCATGGCGGCATAAACCGATGGACGTGATTCACTTATGAATCGGGTTTGGTTGTCCAGATAAGCGGAGCCACCTCT
>Ga0255140_1000015_pt1 | contig 85451 bp, 71 predicted proteins | sample Law_Colum_RepC_8_FD_188547 | JGI IMG/M metagenome (GOLD analysis project Ga0255140, IMG submission 188547) | Freshwater microbial communities from St. Lawrence River, New York, United States - Law_Colum_RepC_8d | ecosystem: Environmental > Aquatic > Freshwater > River | place: USA: New York...
GCGCGCCACCCCTCGGCGCCCACACCATGCGAGACCATTCACGGCCTTACCGCCCCGGGCGCAAACCAGATGCCGCGGGGCCAAAACCCGTTCGGCAAGCGCCCCTGGGCGATGACCGTTTTCAAGAACTGATTCGCGGCGCCAGCGCCTTCTTTGCCGCCGCCGAGCGAGACGAAGTGGCCGAGCGAGCCGCCGCCATTGAAGAGATCAAGGCCCTCATGGACGAGTACGGCCTGACCGTGCAAGACCTGGAGGGCTGAGCGCACGTCCAGGACGGCTGCGCCCGCCCGCCAGCCACTCACTCCTTCTCGATGCCAGCTTGCTTGGCCACCTCGCTGTACCTGGCGAAATCCAACTTCATTTCCCGGGCATAGGCCTGCGGGGTCAGCACCGTGGACTCCATGCCCAGGCGCCCGTAGAGGGCTTGAATGTCCGGCGTCTGCACGGCAGCGGCGATCTCTTTGTGCAGGCGCTCGATGATGGGCGCTGGCGTGCCGGCGGGCGCCAGAATGCCCAGCCAGCCATTGAAAGCAAAGTTCTTGAAGCCCAGTTCCTGCATGGTGGGCACATCAGGCAGCGCCGGGGTTCGCTGTGAGCCCATCACCGCCAGGGCGCGCATGCGCTTGGCTTGCAACATGGGGCCGGCCGCGCCCAGGGCATCGGGGTTCACGCTCAGGCGCCCGCCCAACAACTCGGTGGCGGCTTGCGCGGGGCCCTTGAAGGGAATGCCCAGCAGGTCGACGCCGACTTGGTGATTGAAGGCCTCCATTGCGATGCGGTACAGGCCGGCCGAGTTGCCGTAGGTGAGGGTCTTGGGGGCCTTTTTCGCGGCGGCCACCAGGTCTTGCACGCTGTGGAAGGGCGAATCGCCGGTCACCGTGAGCAGCAGCGGTGTGTTGGCCATGGTGGCCACGGGCACGAAATCATTGAACAGGTCGAAAGGCACGTTCTTCGAGATGATGAGCGGCACCACGGTGGAGGAACCCGTGCTCACGGCCAGGGTGTAGCCATCGGGCTTGCTGCGCGCCACGGCCTGCATGCCGATGCCACCATTGGCACCAGGGCGGTTGTCCACCACCACGGGTTGACCCAGCGGGCCGGCGATTTTTTGTGCAATGGCTCGCGCCGTCACGTCCGAACTGGAGCCGGGTGTAAAGGGCACGATCAGCTTGATGGGCTGGTTCGGGTAGGGGGCGTCTTGGGCGTAAGAGGCCAGGGAAAGGGCGGCGAGTGCAAGCCCGAGGGCGTGCTGGGCAATGGCCATGGGAAATGTCTCCAGTGTGGGATAGGCAGACGCCGGCCAACAGGCGAGCGCCTGGTCGGTCAATGCGGCAAGGCCTCTTCGGGCCACCAACCAAAGGACCATCTCATGGGCCTTTCAATGGTTGGTCCAATGATTCTAGGGTCGCCAGTTCCGCGACTCAATCCCGACGGTCAGCCATCCGACCCGGACAAACCCTGACACCCCCACGTCAGCGTCAGCGCCAGGCCGACGCGGGCTCACCCCGCCGCAAACCCCTGCGCGAACGCCTCGCGCAAGTAGGCCGAGAAGGCCTGCACCGCCTTGGACGCATGGCTGGAGTACGGCCGAATGGCGTACAAGGCATCGCCAAACGCCCCCACCGAACGCCAGCCGGGGAGCACCTCCACCAGCCGGTCAGCGGCCAGGGCCGACTGGGCGCTGAAGTCAGGCAACAAGGCGATGCCCATGCCGGCCACGGCCGCGTCGCGCAGGCACTCGCTGTTGTTCACCGCCAGGGGCCCGGTCACCGCCACCGTCACCGGATCGGCCGCCCGGACTTCGCCCCGGGCGGCCTTGGGCGCCCCGCCTGGCGCGGGCGCGAAGCTCCAGGTGGCCGCGCCCTCGGCCCGCGGGTAGTGCAGGCAGGCATGGGCCAGCAGGTCTTGCGGCACCTGCGGCGCACCGCGCCGGCGCAGGTAGGCGCGGCTGGCCACCAGCACGGCGCGCGTGTCGGCCAGCTTCTGGGCCACGTGGGTCTCGGGCGGCGAGTTGGTGTGGCGGATGGCCAGGTCGTAGCCCTCCAGCGCCAGGGAGCGCAGCCGGTCAGACAGGTCCAGCTCCACCCGCACCTCGGGGTGCGCGCGCAGAAACTCGGGCAGGCGCGGCACCAGGTGCTGCCGACCAAAGGCCACCGGCGCGGTCACGCGCACCAGCCCGCGCGGGGCGGCGGCCAGGTCGCGCACGCCGGCAAAGCTGCGGCCGATCTCGTCAAATAAGCCCCGGGTCTGGTCCACCAGCCGCTCACCGGCCTCGGTCAGGCGCACGCTGCGGGTGGTGCGCTGCACCAGGGCCACGCCAGCGGCGCGCTCCAGCTCGGCGATGTGCTGGCTCATGGCGGCCTTGCTAACGCCCAGGCGCGCGGCGGCGGTGGTGAAGCTCTTGTGTTCGCCCAGCACGGTGAGCCAGTGCAGGTGCGACCACAGCGTTTCGACTTTTTTCTCGTTCATCTCTCCATTGTTCACCATTGCGAACAACAAGTTCAAGCGCCATGGCTGTACGGCAGGCCCCCGCTTTCCTAGACTGCGGGCACCAGGGCGAGATTTCCTGCCGCCCTCCCCCTTCAACGCCATAGGTAAGCCCATGTCCCAGACCGCTCCCGTTGCCATTGCCCACCACATCGCCGGCCAGGTGGCCAGCGGCTCGTCCAGCCGCGCGCAAGACGTGACCAACCCCGCCACCGGCGCCGTCACTGGCCGCGTGTCGCTGGCCAACGCCGCCGACGTGAACGCCGCCGTGGCCGCCGCGCAAGCCGCCTTCCCGGCCTGGGCCGACACCCCGCCCATCCGCCGCGCCCGGGTGATGTTCAAGTTCCTGGAACTGGTGAACCAGCACAAGGACGAACTGGCCCGCCTGATCACCGCCGAGCACGGCAAGGTGTTCACCGACGCGCAGGGCGAGGTGGCGCGCGGCATCGACATCATCGAATTCGCCTGTGGCATTCCGCAATTGCTCAAGGGCGACTTCACCGACCAGGTCTCCACCGGCATGGACAACTGGACGCTGCGCCAGCCCCTGGGCGTGGTGGCCGGCATCACCCCCTTCAACTTCCCCGTCATGGTGCCCATGTGGATGTTCCCGGTGGCCATTGCCGCGGGCAACACCTTTGTGCTCAAGCCCAGCCCGCTGGACCCCTCGCCCTCGCTGCTGATGGCCGATCTGCTGAAGAAGGCCGGTCTGCCGGACGGCGTGTTCAACGTGGTGCAAGGCGACAAGGAAGCCGTGGACGCGCTGCTGGAGCACCCCGACGTGAAGGCCATCAGCTTCGTGGGCTCCACCCCCATTGCGAACCACATCTATGAAACCGGCGCCCGCCACGGCAAGCGCGTGCAGGCCCTGGGCGGCGCCAAGAACCACATGGTGGTGATGCCCGACGCCGACCTCGATCAGGCGGTGGACGCCCTGATCGGCGCGGCCTACGGCTCGGCCGGTGAGCGCTGCATGGCCATCAGCGTGGCGGTGCTGGTGGGCGACGTGGCCGACAAGATCATGCCCAAGCTGATCGAGCGCACCAAGGCGCTGAAGGTGCTCAACGGCACCAACCTGGCCGCCGAGATGGGCCCCATCGTCACCGAGGCCGCGCGCCAGCGCATCAGCGGCTACATCGACGCCGGCCAGAAGGAAGGCGCGCAACTGCTGGTGGACGGCCGCGGCTTTGATGGCCAGCAGGCTGGCGAGGGCTGCGCCAACGGCTTCTGGCTGGGCGGCACGCTGTTCGACCACGTGACCACCGACATGAAGATCTACAAGGAAGAAATCTTCGGCCCGGTGCTCAGCTGCGTGCGCGTGCCCGATTTCGGCCAGGCCGTGCAGATCATCAACGACCACGAGTTCGGCAACGGCGTGAGCTGCTTCACCCGCGATGGCAACGTGGCGCGCGAGTTCGCCCGCCGCATCCAGGTGGGCATGGTCGGCATCAACGTGCCGATCCCCGTGCCCATGGCCTGGCACGGCTTCGGCGGCTGGAAGAAGAGCCTGTTTGGCGACATGCACGCCTACGGCGAAGAAGGCGTGCGCTTCTACACCAAGCAAAAGTCGATCATGCAGCGCTGGCCCGAGAGCATTGGCAAGGGCGCGGAGTTCGTGATGCCGACGGCGAAGTAAGAAGCCCCCCTGCGCGCCTGCGGCGCCTCCCCCCAGAGGGGGGACGCCACCTGGCGGCCCGGCGGAGCCGGTTCCGCGGTGGCCCTGGGTTGGGGGTTGGCGCTCGACGGGGTCTTAGCCCCGGGTGGGGGCAGGCTGCCTGGTGGCTCGGCCTGAGCTTGTCGAAGGGCGGTTCCGCGGTGGCCCTGGGTTTTGGGATGGCGCTCGATAGGGGTCTTCGCCCCGGAGGGGCTTGGCGTGCGGCGCGGTTCCGCTCAGATGCCCAATGCCTCGGTGGCCTTGATGATCTGGCGGGCCACCTGCTCGATGGGTTCGCGCTGCAGCATGGCCTTTTCGCGGAGCAACTCGTAGGCCTCGTCTTCTTTCAGGCGGCGCGCGTCCATGAGCGCACGCGTGGCCTTCTGGATGAGGTGCTGGTGCGCGGCCTTTTGTTCCAGCCGCTGGATGTAGTGCTCGCGTGTGCGCCGCTGCTTGCTCTGGTGCAGCGTGAGCGCCAGGGCGGTGAGCACGCCTGCAGGTCGCACGGGTGAGGCGATGGTGGTGAAGGCATCGAGGTGCAGCACGGCCGCAAGGGTGATGGGGTTTTCAAACGCCACGATGGGGATGACGGGCGGGGCACCGGGCTTCTCCAGCCAGGGACAGGGTTGAGACAGCGTGTCGGGGTGCACCGCCAGCAACACCATGTCGGTGCCCGGTGGTGGCGCATCCAGCAGGGGCCACTGGCACGAAAACACGCAACCGATGCGCGACAGTTGATCTACCAGTTCTTCCCGGTCCCGGTCATCCGGGTGCACCACCAGCAAGCGCAGCGCGCGAATGTCTTTGAGGATGGTCTGGCTGACGTTGGGTCGCGTCATGGGGCCCCCACGGCAAGCAGTGCATCCGCGTGACCTGAGCCGGGCGCAGTGACAGTCGCCCAGTCGGGGGGCACGTGCGACATCACATAGGGATCGGCGGTCACTGGCTCGGGCGCCTGGGCCAGGATGTCGAAGCTGCCCAGGGCATTGCAGCGCCCGATGCGGGCATTGAGGTGCGTGTGGTGGTTGTGCCCATCCACCCGAATCAGACCCTGCGGCGCTTGCAGGCTCAGCCCGGCCATGGCGCGCGCGATGTGCGCGGGCTCGGCACTGCCGGCGGCCGCGATGGCCTTGGCCAGCAAGTGGGTCTGCACGTAGGCCGCTTCCCAGCAGGCATTGCTGCGCGCGGCGGCGCCGAAACGCTGGCGGTAGCGCCGCAGGGCCTGCTGATTGGCTTCGGTTTGCACTGACTCAAAGTAGCTGGCGCAGGTGATCAGGCCTTCCGCGAGGTCGGCACCCATGGCCTCGATGTCGGCCTCGCAGCACATGTGGCTGGCGATGGGGGTCTTCAGCCGATCCAGGCCGGCCTTGGCAAGTGCCGTGTGCAACAAGGCCATACCCTCTCCCACCACCGTGGAGTAGACGAAGTCGGCCCCGCTGCGTCGAATGGCCTGCGCCACGGCCTGGTAGTCCGGCGCAGTGGCGTCCAGCGGCAGGTAGATTTCCAGCGCCTTGCTGCCGCCGCGCTCGTAGATGAGGTCGCTCATCACGCGGTTGGCCTCGTAGGGACAGACATAGTCGGAGCCCACCATGGCCACGCGGCTGCCGTGGCGCGCCAGCATGTGGCCCGCCAGCGGCAGGATGTTCTGGTTGGGCGCGGCGCCCCCGTAGAACACGTTGCGACTGAACTCGAAGCCCTCGTAGGCCGCCCCGTAGAACAGCAGCGCGTCGTGGCGCTCCACCAAGGGGATCACGGCCTTTCGGGCGCTGGACATGTAGCAACCCAGGAACAGGCGGATGCCGCGCTCGAAGATGAGCTGCTCGCTCAACTGCCCATAGCGTGGAGGACAGGAGGCCGGGTCGACGCACACCGGCGCCAGCTCGCGCCCCAGCACGCCACCGGCTTCGTTGATTTCCTCTGCCGCCAGCAGCACGGCTCGCCGCTGGGTTTCTTCCACCGCGGCGGTCACGCCACTGGAAGAGAACAAGACGCCAATTTCGATCGGTTCCATGGGCATTGACCTGGTGTGCCAGCGCGCCGCCTGGCACCGCCTTGGTGCCGCGCAAGCGCTGGGAAGGAAGCAAACCGGTGCGGCCGCGCCAAGCGTGTGCACAGCGAACCCCAGCAATTGGGCTGCTTGCGCAAGAAGTGCGCCATCGCCCTGCGGGTGGCGGGCGGCGCACAAGGTGGCACGCCCCTTGCAATGCCATGAGAGTCTCGCGACCGCGCACCACCATCAAGCGCACGAGACACGTTGCTGCGGACAAAGGCGTCCACAGCGGCACCGGCAAAAGAGCCCGACCCCCTTGCAGGGGTGCGGGCTTTTTTTATTGGCGAATTTCTTCAGTCGGAGTAATGCAATGAAAAGACGCAATTTCCTGTCGGCCGTGGGTTCGGGTGTCGTGGCCGCCTCAGCGGGCAGCCTGCCGCAGGGTGTGCTGGCCGCCGCGCCCGCGGGCAACGGCCCGGTGAAGCTGGGCCTGCTGTTTTCGCAATCGGGGGCCATGGCGAACAACGAATCGCTGTTGAAGGACATCTCGCTGATGACCATCGACCAGCTCAACGCCAAGGGCGGCGTGATGGGGCGCAAGGTGGAAGGCGTGGTGGTGGACCCGGCCAGCGACTGGCCGATGTACGCCCAGATGAGCAAGCAGCTGATCCTTAGCGACAAGGTCTCGGCGCTCTTCGGTTGCTGGACCTCGGTGTCGCGCAAGTCGGTGTTGCCAGTGGTGGAGGCCAATGACAGCTTGCTCTTTTACCCGCTGCACTTCGAGGGCGAAGAGCAATCGAAGAACGTGGTGTACCTGAACTCGCCCCCCAGCAGCTCGGTGCTGCCAGCGGTGGAGTACCTCATGACGCCCCAGGGCGGCGAGGCCAAGCGCTTCTTCATGCTGGGCAGCGACTATGTGTGGCCGCGCACCATCAACAAGATGCTCAAGGGCTACCTCAAGACCAAAGGCGTGCCGGACAGCGCGATCCGCGAGCAGTACGTGCCTTTCAGCCACTCGAACTTCCAGTCGATCGTGCGCGAGATCAAGGCCTTTGCCGCCCAGCCAGGCGGCCAGGCCATCGTGGTGCTGACCGTGGTGGGCGACTCGATCCCCGCCCTGTTCAAAGAGGCGATCAATCAGGGCATTCGCGCCACCGACATCCCGATCCTTGGCCTGGACGTGGTGGACAGCGACCTGGAAGGCCTGGACACCACCCCGCTGGTGGGCCACCTGAGCTGCTGGTGCTACTTCCAGAACATCGACACGCCGGCCAACCGCCAGCTCAAGACCGACTGGGCCAACTACGTGAAGGCCAAGCAACTCAAGCACCGCCCCGACATGGTGATCGACCCGATGGTGAGCACCGTCATGGGCATTCAGTTGTGGGCGCAAGCGGCCACCAAGGCCAAGTCGTTCGAGCCGGCCGCCGTGCGAAAGGCCATGGCAGGCATGACGGTGGTCGACCCCGCAGGCTACACCGCCCGCATGGACGCCAGCAACCAATACCTGTGGCGCGGCACCATGATCGGCTCGATCAACGCCAAGCAGGGCTTCGACATCCTCTGGAAGTCGAAGGACATCGTCAAACCCGTTCCCTACAGCCCTTTCATCAAGGGCTGATGGGTCCGGCCAGTGGCCGGTTTGGGGCCGACGTGCAACGCACGTCGGCCAGGCATGACTGCGGGGTGAATTGATGGCATCTGTTTCTGTTCGATTGCAAGGGCATGGGCTTTGGCGGCGCTGGCTGCGGCACGTGTGGCTGCTCAGCCTGTGCTGTCACCTGCTGCCGGCTCAGGCGGCGCTGCCCACCGACGAGCGCCGGGCCTTGGTGGTGGCGCTGTGCACCCAGCCGGCGGCCTATCGCGCCACGCTGGACCGGGTGGTGCAGGCGGTGGTGGGCTCGTCGGCCGAAGACGCGGCCTGGGGTCAGGCATTGCTGAAGGGGCTGGCCGATGTGGCGCTGGTGTGCCGCGAACAGGGAGGCCCAGTGTTCAAGCGCGCCGATGGGCACGTGGATGCCGCCACCCTGCAAGCGGTGAGCGAGGCGGTGGACGAGTTGCCCATGGTGCCCAGCCTGGTGCTGGCGCGCCTGCTCAAAACCTCGCAAGCCGAGGCCGAGCTGTTCAGCCCCGACGTGGGCACCCGGCGGGCCGCCGCCCAACGCATCAGCCAGGCTTACGCGCAAATCAACGAGCCCCTGGTGCGCCAGGCACTGGCCAAGGCCAGCGACCCCGAGGTGGTGGCGACGCTGGAGCTGGCGCTGGCCAAGCGGCAACTGGCCAGTGACCAGGCACCAGACCGCATCGACGCCATTCGCGCGTTGACCAAGGCCCCCAGCGAAGCCACGCGCACCCTTTTGAGCAACCACCAGGAGGCCAACCCCGCCATGGATGGGCTGGAGCACGAGGCCCTGGTGCAGGCCCTGAAAAGCATCGACCGGGCACTGAAGCTGGGCCAGATCGGCTCCATTGCCTTCAGCGGCCTGAGCTACGCAGGGGTGCTGCTCATCACGGCGCTGGGGCTGTCCATCGTGTTCGGGCTGCTGGGCGTGATCAACCTGGCACACGGCGAGTTCATCATGCTCGGCGCCTACGCCACCTTCGTGGTGGAGAAGTGGCTGCAAGCCTACGCACCGGGCTGGTTCGATGCCTATGTCTTCCTGGCCATTCCCTTCGCCTTCGTGGTGTGCGGGCTGATCGGCATCGTGCTGGAGATGACCGTGATCCGCCACCTCTACAAGCGGCCGCTGGAAACCTTGCTGGCCACCTGGGCGGTGAGCATCGCGCTCATCAAGCTGGTGCAGATCGTGTTTGGTTCACAGAACGTCGAGTTCATCACGCCGTCGTTCCTGCAAGGTGGCGTGCAGGTCTCGGCCGGCTTCTTCATCACCTGGAACCGGGTGTTCGCCATTGCGTTGGCGCTGGCCATCTTTGGCGCCACCTATGGGCTGATCCGCCACACCCGCTTTGGCCTGCTGATTCGCGCCACCACCCAGCGGCGCGACACCGCGCGGGCCCTGGGCCTGCCCGCGCCGACCATTGACCGCCTGGCCTTCGGCCTGGGCAGCGGCCTGGCCGGGCTGGCCGGCGTGGTGCTGACGCAGATCGCCAGCGTGAACCCCTCCATGGGCACCAGCTTTGTGGTCGATGCCTTCATGGTGGTGGTGCTGGGCGGGGCGGGCAGCCTGGTGGGCACCGCGGTCTCGTCGCTGATGCTGGGCGAGGTCAACCAGTTGATCGAGCCTTTCTACGGCGCGGTGGCGGCCAAGGTGGCCGTGCTGCTGCTCATCGTGTTGATCATCCAGCGCCGGCCGCAGGGGCTGTTTGCGCTCAAGACCCGGAGTTGAACCATGAGAACGCCGATTCCCCTTTTTGCCCAAGCGGGCTCTATGGGTCTGGCCTTGCCACTGTTGCTGCTGGCGGTGCTGCTTCCGCTGGCCAACTCCCTCTTTGCGGCCGGGCATCCGCTGCACCTGTCGCTGTTCGTGGTGAACCTGATTGGGCAGGTGCTGTGTTTCGCGCTGCTGGCCCTGGCCCTGGACTTTGTCTGGGGCCTGCTCGGGGTGCTCAGCCTGGGACACGGCATCTTCTTTGGCATTGGCGGCTACGTGATGGGCTTTTACCTGCTCAACGCCGCCTACGCCGACACGCAGGTGCTGCCCGACTTCATGCAGTTCATGGGCTGGACCAGCTTCCCCGCCGCGCTCCAACCCTTTGCCTCGCTGCCGGTGGCGCTGCTGCTGGGGCTGCTGATGGCGGTGATCGTGGGCGGCGTGGTGGGCCTGGCGGCGTTTCGCTCGCGCATCAACGGGGTGTACTTCTCGATCATCACCCAGGCGCTCACCTACGCCTTGATGCTGCTGCTCTTCAACAACGACCTGGGCCTGGGCGGCAACAACGGCCTCACCGGCTTCACCCTGCTCGGCGGCTTCGAGCTGGCCCGCGAATCGACGCAAGTGGGGCTGGCCAGCCTCTCGGCCCTGGTGCTGGCGGGGGTGTTCTTCCTGCTGCGCTGGCTGGCGCAATCGGGCTTTGGCCAAGCCATGGTGGCGGTGCGCGACGACGAGGCGCGGCTGCGCTTCCTGGGTTACCGCACCGACCGCATCAAGCTGGCCGCGTGGTGCCTGTCGTGCGCCGTGGCGGCCCTGGCCGGCATGCTCTACGTGCCCCAGGTGGGCATCATCAACCCCGGCATCGTGTCGCCCATGCTGTCGGTGGAGATCGCGGTGTGGGTGGCCATCGGCGGGCGCGGCACCTTGACGGGCGCGGTCCTGGGGGCGGCCATCATCAGTTGCCTGAAGTTCTGGCTGAGCGCCGAGATCCCCAGCCTCTGGCCCTTCGTGCTGGCCGGCATCACCTTGCTCATCACCGTGGCCTTGCGAAACGGGTTATGGGGTGGCTGGCAGCAGTGGCGCACCGCGAGGGCTGCCGCATGACCGCCAGCACCGCGCTCTACATCAACGGCCTCAGCGTGCGCTTCGGTGGCTTCGCCGCCATCACCGACCTGACGCTGGAGATCCGCTACGGCGAAACCCGTGCCCTGATCGGCCCCAATGGCGCCGGCAAGACCACGCTGATGGACGTCATCACGGGAAAGACCCGACCGGTGGCCGGCGAGGTGTTTCTGGACCGCACGCTCGACCTGGCGGCCCTGGGTGAGGCCGACATCGCCCGCGGCGGCGTTGGCCGCAAGTTCCAGAAGCCCAGCGTTTTCGAGGCCTTGCCGGTGGTGCAGAACCTCGAACTCGCGGTGCGCCGTGGCCTGGGCTGGAGCGACATGGTGCGCTCGCGGCTGAGCCTGGCGCAGCGCCAGCGCATCGACGAGGTGACCACCACCATCGGGCTGCAAGACCAGCGCCAGCGCCTGGCCGGCGAGCTGTCGCACGGCCAGAAGCAATGGCTGGAGATCGGCATGCTGCTGGTCGCCGACCCCAAGGTCCTGCTGCTCGACGAGCCCGTGGCCGGCATGACCGAGGCCGAGACCGAGCGCACGGTCGAGCTGATCGCCTCGCTGCGCTCGCCGCAGCGCGCCATCGTGGTGGTGGAGCACGACATGGAGTTCGTCGAGCACGTGGCCGATCTGGTGAGCGTGTTGCACGAGGGGCGCCTGCTGGGCGAGGGCTCGATGCAGGCCGTGCGCGCCAACCCGAAGGTCATTCAGGTCTATCTCGGAAGGTGACAAGCATGCTCACGATTGAAGGACTCAACCAGTACTACGGCAGCAGCCACGTGCTGCGCCAGGTGAACCTGCACGTGGCCGACGGTGGCTGCACCGTGCTGCTCGGTCGAAACGGGGTGGGCAAAACCACGCTGCTGCGCTGCCTCATGGGTTTGCTGCCGATTCGCTCGGGCCAAGTGGCGTTCAACGGGCAGGACGTGGCCCACTGGACCCCCGAGGCCCGAGCCCAGGCCGGCATGGGCTACGTGCCACAAGGCCGCGAGGTGTTTCCCGAACTCACCGTGCGCGAGAACCTGATGGTGGGCGAGTTCACCGCCGGGCGGCGGCCTCGAGTGGGCAATGCGGCCAATACCCGGCTGCCACGCCACACCCACGAGGACGTGATCAACCTGTTTCCCGTGCTCAAGACCATGGGTCACCGCCTTGCCGGCAACCTCTCTGGCGGCCAGCAACAGCAACTCGCCATCGGCCGCGCCCTGCTGACCCAGCCCAGCCTGCTCATCCTGGACGAACCCACCGAGGGCATTCAGCCCTCCATCGTGCAAGAGATACAGGCCGTGATTGCCTCGCTCAAGGGCCAACTCTCCATCTTGCTGGTGGAGCAGTACGTGGACTTCGCCGAGTCGGTGGCCGACCACTTCACCGTGCTCGTGCGCGGGCAGGTGGTGGCCGCCGGCGAAGGCCACCAAATGGCGAGCACCGACATCCGATCCCTGATCTCGGTCTGATGCCTTCGGCCGACCGACACCCCCAACCCCAACCACAGCAAGGAGAAACCATGGACTGGCTCAAACAATCGATCATGCACAAGCGCGGCGTCGCCCGCGGCCAGGTGGGGCAGACCCATGAACTCAGCGAGGCCCGCCAAGGCACCTTTCACTACACCATCGGCCCGTACTCGCAGCCGGTGATGCAGGTGGCCCCGGGCGACCGCATCGTGGTGGACACCCGCGACGCCTTCGACGGCAAGATCCAGACCGAGCAAGACCTGCCCAGCCAGAAGCTGCGCGTGCCCTTCCTGAACCCGCAAAGCGGGCCCATCATGATCGACGGCGCCGAGAAGGGCGATGTGGTGGCCGTCTACATCGAATCCATGCTGCCCCGCGGCGCCAACCCGCGCGGCACCTGCTGCCTGATCCCGCGCTTCGGCGGCCTGGCGGCCACCGACTTCACCGCCCTGCTCAACGAGCCGCTGCCCGAGATCACCCGCAAGATCGACCTCGACGAAGAAGGCGTGTACTGGAGCCGCCGCGTCACCCTGCCCTACCGCCCGCACATCGGCACCCTGAGCCTGTCGCCCGAGATCGACTCCATCAACTCGCTCACGCCCGACAACCACGGCGGCAACATGGACGTGCCCGACATGGGCCCCGGCAGCATCACCTACCTGCCGGTTCGCTCGCCGGGTGCGCGCCTGTTCATCGGCGATGCCCATGCCTGCCAGGGCGACGGCGAGGTGTGCGGCACAGCGGTGGAATACGCCAGCCGCACCACCATTCACGTGGACCTGATCAAGGCGTGGGAGATCGACTGGCCCCGCCTGGAGACCGAGGACAAGATCATGGCGATTGGCAGCGCGCGCCCCCTGGAAGACGCCACGCGCATTGCCTACCGGGAACTGGTGCTGTGGATGGCCGCCGAGTACGGCTACGACCAATGGGACGCCTACATGATGCTCAGCCAGTGCGGCAAGGTGCGCCTGGGCAACTTCGTCGACCCCAAGTACACCGTGGCCGCTGGCGTGGAAAAGAAGTACCTCGCCGACTTCGCCTGACCCGCCGCCCCCGACAGGACAGAACCCCCATGGACTTGAAACTCAAGGGCCTCAAGGCGGTCGTCACCGGCGGCACCAAAGGCATCGGGCGCGCCATCGTCGAGACGCTGCTGGCCGAGGGCACATCGGTGGCCTTCTGTGCGCGCAACGCTGGCGAGGTGGCGCAGGCGCAAGCCGAACTGCAAGCCAAAGGTGGCGTCGCGATCGGCCGCCCCGTGGACGTGGGCGACGGCCCCGCGCTCAGCGCCTGGGTGGCTGACATGGCCGTGGCACTCGGCGGCATCGACATCGTGGTGGCCAACGTGAGCGCGCTGGCCATCGCCAACGACGAGGCCGCCTGGCGCACCGGCTTCGAGGTGGACCTGATGGGCACGGTGCGCCTGGTGGAAGCGGCCCTGCCTACGCTGGCGCACAGCGCGCACCCGGCCGTGGTCACGATCGCCAGCGTCTCGGCGCGCGAGATCGACTTTGCCTCGGGCCCCTATGGCGCCTTCAAGGCGGCCATCGTGCACTACACCCAGGGCCTGGCCTTTCACCTGGCGGGCAAGGGCATCCGCGCCAACACAGTCTCGCCTGGCAACACCTACTTTCCCGGGGGCGTCTGGAGCCAGATCGAAACCGGCAACCCCCAGCTCTTTGCCGAGGCCCTGGCACTCAACCCCACCGGGCGCATGGGCACGCCGCAAGAGATGGCCAACGCGGCCGTGTTCCTGGCCAGCCCGGCGGCGAGCTTCATCACCGGCACCAACCTGGTGGTGGATGGCGCGCTCACCCGAGGCGTTCAGTTGTGACGCGCCCCCTGCACCCCTCGGGCACCGGCAAGACCTGAGAGGTGCAGCCGCTCAGTCCAGCCCCAGCCGCTTGAGGCGGTAGGCCAACTGCGCCCGCGTGAGCCCGAGTTGCCGCGCGGCCTCGGCCACGTTGTAGCGGCTGGCCACCAGCGCGTTGCGGTACTGCTGCGCCTCTTGCCGGTTTTTGGAAGGCCGCCTGCCCGCGCCTTCGCCCGCGCCATCGCTCGGGCTGGTGGCCGGCTGGCGGGTGGTGGTGAGCCGCCCGCCCTCGCCCAGGCCCAGGGGCATCTGGCCTTGCACCTCGCCACTGCGAAACAGGTGGTGCACGTCGATGGGCTCGTCTTGCCCGGCCAGGATCACGCCACGCTCCACCAGGTTTTGCAGCTCGCGGATGTTGCCCGGAAAGTCGTACTGCAGCAGGGCGCGCACGGCGCGTGGCGTGAAGCCCGGCACCTGGCGCTGGTGCTGCTGGCGGTAGCGGCGCAGAAAGGCCTCCATCAGCAGCGGAATGTCGTCTCGCCGCTCTTTCAGCGGCGGCAGGTGAATGGGGAACACGTTGAGGCGGAAGTAGAGGTCTTCGCGAAAGCGCCCGGCGGCCACCTCGTCGCGCAGGTCCACGTTGGTGGCGGCCACCACGCGCACGTCCACCGTGGTTTCGCGCACCGCGCCCATGCGCTCGATGCGCCGCTCTTGCAGGGCGCGCAGCAGCTTGCCCTGGGCCGCGAACGAGAGCGAGGCGATTTCGTCCAGAAACAGTGTGCCGCCGTTGGCCCGCTCGAAGCGCCCGGGCCGCGAGGTGGTGGCCCCGGTGAAGGCACCGCGCTCCACGCCGAACAGCTCGGATTCGATCAGCGTGTCGGGAATGGCCGCGCAGTTGAGGGCCACGAATGGCGCCTGGGCGCGCGGGCTGATGCGGTGCAGCGTCTGCGCGAACAGCTCTTTGCCCGCGCCCGATGGCCCGGTGAACAGCACGGTGGCGCTGGTGGAGGCCACGCGCTCGATCAGGTGCCGCGCCGCGCTGAAGCTGGCGGAGATGCCAATGAGTTCGCCGTCGGGGAAGCGGCTGTCGTCGTCCAGCGGGCGGCTGACCTCTGAGATTTGCGGGGCCACGCTGCGCCCCACCTGGCGTGCCGAGTGGTCGGGCAGGAAATGGTGCTGGTCCAGCTCGGGGTCTTCCCACTGGTCGGCCGGGCGGCCCACCACGCGGCAGACCTCATCGCCCATGGAGCGACAGGCCACCTCGCGAAAGATGATGAGCTTGCCCATGAAGGCACTGGCGTAACCGCTGGCGTAGCCCACCTGCATCCAGCAGGCCGGGTCGGAGCCAATGTCGAAGGCGGCAATGTGCTCATCGTCTTCGGACGAGTCGTGCCACAGGTACTCGGCGTAGAAGTCGCCCCGGGCAATGTCGAACTGAAAGGCCACGGTCTCGGGCCGCACGATGCCCTCCAGCCCGTGCAGGCGCGGCCCGGCGTCGAAGGTGTTGGCCGGGTCGCTGTCGGGCCAGGTGCGGCGAACCATCTCGGCGTCGCGCGCGCCGGCCATGTAGCCCACGCGGGTGAGCAGCGAGCGCGCCCCTTCCTGGCCCAGCCGGGCCACCAGTTCGCGCCGCATGGCCCCGTAGGTGGACGAGCGCCACAACAGCATGCGCTGGTCGTTCAGCCAGATGCGGCCATCGCCAGGCGAGAAGGCCAGGCTCTCGGCCAGCTCTCGCAAGGTGGGGCTGGCGCCTTCGTCCAGGTCGGCGCTGGTGCGCACCAGCGCGCGGTGCTGGCGCAGTTCGGCGAGCGACACCGTGTCGGGAACGGGAGGGGTTGTCATGGCCGTGGCGTCAAACGACGGGTATTTTGATTAACTTTTGATCATAAGTTATTGATAAATTTCCACGGTTTCCACTCGGGGATAACCCTGAACGCCGCCGCCAAGTCACTGATTTGTCACGGTTTTTTTGGGGTCACTTCTTTGGCACAGGGGTTGCGAACGCTGCCGTCGGCGCGCCGAGCCGCGCCGTTTTTGCCTCGGGCTGGACCACCCGCTGCACGCGCAGCAGGGACATCCATGCCGCCCTTTTCCGAACAACGAAGGACGACAATGCATTCGATTTCCCTGCTGATCAACGGCAAAGCGGTGGCGGCCGCCAACGGCGCCACGTTCACCCGACAAAACCCGTTGGACGGCAGCGTGGCCACCACGGCCCCCGCCGCCACCGTGGCCGACGCCATCGCCGCCGCCGACGCCGCCGGCCAGGCCTTCACCGCCTGGGCGGCCATGGGGCCGGGCGAGCGTCGCGGCCTGCTGCTGAAAGCCGCCCAGGCGCTGGAAGCCAAGGCCCAGGCCTTCACCGAGGCCATGGCGCAGGAAACCGGGGCATCGGCCATCTGGGCCGGCTTCAACGTGCACCTGGCCGCCGGCATGCTGCAAGAAGCCGCCGCGCTGACCACGCAGATCGCGGGTGAGGTGATTCCGTCCAACGTGCCGGGCAGCCTGGCCATGGCCGTGCGCCAGCCCGCCGGCGTGGTGCTGGGCATCGCGCCCTGGAACGCCCCGGTGATCCTGGCGGTGCGCGCCATCTCCACCGCCCTGGCCTGCGGCAACACCGTCATCCTGAAGGGCTCTGAGCTGTGCCCCCGCACGCACAGCCTGATCATCGAGGCGCTGCAGGAAGCGGGCTTCCCGGCCGGCGTGGTGAACTACATCACCAACGCCCCGGCCGACGCCGGCGCCGTGGTGGAGGCCATGGTGGCCCACCCGGCCGTGCGCCGCGTGAACTTCACCGGCTCCACCAAGGTGGGCAAGATCATTGCGCAGACCTGCGCCAAGTACCTCAAGCCGGTGGTGCTGGAGCTGGGCGGCAAGGCGCCGCTGGTGATCCTGGACGACGCCGACATCGACGCCGCCGTGGACGCCGCCGCCTTTGGCTCGTTCATGAACTCGGGCCAGATCTGCATGAGCACCGAGCGAATCATCGTGGACGAGAAGATCGCCGACGAATTCGTGCAGAAGCTCACCGCCAAGGTGCGCAACCTGCCCCTGGGCGACCCGCGCCAGGGCCCGGTGGTGCTGGGCTCGGTGGTGGACATGAACACCGTGCAGCGCTGCAACGACCTGATCGACGACGCGCTGGCCAAGGGCGCCAAGCTCCTGTGCGGCGGCAAGGCCGAGAACACGCTGGTGCCGGCCACCCTGCTCGACCACGTGACGCCCGAGATGCGCATTTACCGCGACGAGTCTTTCGGGCCGGTGAAGGGCATCGTGCGCGTGTCGGGCGTGCAAGCCGCCATCGACTGCGCCAACGACAACGAATACGGCCTGGCCGCCGCGGTGTTTGGCCGCGACTCGGGCCGCGCCTTTGAAGTGGCCAAGCGCATCGAATCGGGCATCTGCCATGTCAATGGCCCCACCGTGCACGACGAAGCCCAGATGCCCTTTGGCGGCGTGAAGGGCTCGGGCTACGGCCGCTTCGGCGGCAAGGCCGGTATCGACGCCTTCACCGAGCTGCGCTGGATCACCCTGCAGACCACCCCGCGCCACTACCCCTTCTGAGGGCGGGCGCCACACCGCTTCCCCCACCACGACAACGAGGAGCCAACACGTGAAATCCCCCTCTACCCGCCTGGGCCTGGCCATTGCCACGGCCTGGCTGGCCGGCCACGCCGGCCTGGCCAGCGCCCAGCAGACCATCACCGCCGGCCAGACCTTCTACCAAAAGGTCTGCGCCAAGTGCCACGAGGCCGGCATCGGCCCGGTGCTGCTGGGCCGCGGCCTGCCGCCCGAGGCCTTCCAGTACTTCGTGCGCCACGGCAGCGGCCCCATGCCCGCCTTCCGCGTGACGGACATCGACGACGCCACCCTGAAAGAACTGGCGCAGTACCTGTCCACCTCCAAAGCGCCCGCGGGCAAGTGAAGGAGGCCACGCACATGACCACCCCAAGCTCTGACCGCCGCGACGTGCTCAAGGGCCTGATGGCCGCCGGCCTGCTGGTGTCCACGCCTTCGTGGGCCCGCTCGCTCTGGGCCACGGGCGATGCCCCCACCGCCGCTGGCGCACCGGCCCTGGCTGTGTCCACCCTGGTGAGCGGCAGCGCGCTTGACGGCGCCTTCCTGGCCGGCGTGAACAGCGCCCTGCCCGGCCACGGCGCCACGGCCACGCACCAACTCAATCGGCTTGACGCGGGCCTGTACCAGCAGCTCAACGCCCAGCTCAACGACGGCGAGCCCGGCCTGCTGGTGGGCCTGCTGGACGACGCCTCGGCCGTGCTGGTGCTGGACCTGCTGCGCTCGGCGGGCGCGCAGGTGCTGTCGGTGCAGCACCACCAAGTGGCCCCAGGCAGTGATGCCGCCGCCTGGGCGCAAGCCCTGGGCCAATCCCTCATGAGCGACCGCCCGCTGCCTCAGGCACCTCAAGGCAACGGCGCCCTCAGCTGCGTGTCCCTGCGCTGCGTCATCTGAACCGGAGACCATTCCCATGAAGAAAAGCAAATACCTGGCCCTGCCCAAGGGCCTGAGCGAAGCCCGCTTTGACGCGGCCGTGGCCAAGTTCAAGGCCGCCCTGGGCCAAGACCAGGTGCTCACCTCTGAAGAGCACCTGCGCCCCTACACCAAGGTGATGATGGCGGTGGACGCCGAGAAGCACACGCCCTCTGCCGTGGTGACCGCCACCTCGGTGGAGCAGGTGCAGGCCGTGGTGAAGATCTGCAACGAGTACAAGATCCCGGTGTGGACCATCTCCACCGGCCGCAACTTCGGCTACGGCTCGGCCGCGCCGGTGGAGCGCGGGCAGATCGTGCTGGACTTGAAGAAGATGAACAAGATCCTGCACATCGACCCCGAGCTGTGCACCGCCCTGGTGGAGCCCGGTGTGACGTACCAGATGCTGTACGACTACATCGAAGAGAACAAGCTGCCGCTGATGCTCTCGTTCTCGGCGCCCTCGGCCATCGCCGGCCCGCTGGGCAACACCATGGACCGTGGCGTGGGCTACACCCCCTATGGCGAGCACTTCATGATGCAGTGCGGCATGGAAGTGGTGCTGGCCAACGGCGACGTGCTGCGCACCGGCATGGGCGGCGTGAAGGGCGACAAGGCCTGGCAGGTGTTCAAGTGGGGTTACGGCCCCACCCTGGACGGCATGTTCACCCAGTCCAACTACGGCATCTGCACGAAGATGGGCTTCTGGCTCATGCCCAAGCCCCCGGTGTTCAAGCCCTTCGAGATCAAGTTCGAGAACGACGCCGACATCAACGACATCGTGGAGATGCTTCGCCCCCTGCGCATCGCCAACATCATCCCCAACTCGGTGGTGATCGCCGGCACGCTCTGGGAAGCCGCCACCTGTGGCGTGCGCCGCTCCGACTACCTCACCACCCCGGGCGCCACGCCGGATGCGGTGCTTGAGCAGATCCGCAAGGACAAGCACCTGGGCGCCTGGAACGTGTACTGCGCGCTCTACGGCACGCAAGAGCAGGTGGACGTGAACTGGAAGATCGTCACCGAGACCATCAAGCGCGCTGGCAAGGGCAAGATCGTCACGCAGGAAGAGGCCGGCAACACCCAGCCCTTCAAGTACCGCGCGCAGCTCATGTCGGGCGTGCCCAACCTGCAAGAGTTTGGCCTGTACAACTGGCGTGGGGGCGGTGGCTCGATGTGGTTCGCCCCCGTGAGCCAGGCCCGTGGCAGCGAGTGCGACAAGCAGTACGCCCTGGCCAAGAAGATCCTGAACAAGCACGGCCTGGACTACGTGGGCGAGTTCATCGTGGGCTGGCGCGACATGCACCACGTCATTGACGTGCTGTACGACCGCAACAACCCCGAAGAGACCCAGCGCGCCAACGCCTGCTTCCACGAACTGCTGGACGAGTTCGAGAAGGAAGGCTACGCCGTGTACCGCGTGAACACCGCCTTCCAGGAACGCGTGGCGCAGAGCTACGGCCCGGTCAAGCGCGACGTGGAGCGCAAGATCAAGCGCGCCCTCGACCCCAACGGCATCCTCGCCCCGGGCAAGTCGGGCATCCGCATCTGATCTGATCGGCACCCCTTGGGCCGGCCCCGCGCGGGGCCGGCCTGAGCGCTGCCTGAGCGCCCTCAGGCAGCGCTCAAAGCAGTCCCATCAGCCACTTCGGCCCCTGCGGCCATGTGCATGGGCCCTCCCCGCGCGGCGGGAAAGCCATAGCCCAGCACCCACACCAGATCAATGTCGCTGGCCCGGCAGGCCATGCCCTCGGCCAGCAGGGCTCGGCCCTCCTGCACCAGCGGCCCCACGCAACGCGCCACGATCTCCTCGTCGCTGGCGCAAGGTTTTTGCGCAATGCCCAGGGCCTGCGCCTCTTCGGCGCACACGCGCGCCAGGTCAGGGTCGGCCCGGGCCGTGCGCCCTTCGTACAGGTAATGCCCGCGGCCACTCTTGTGGCCAAAGCGCCCCAGCTCGGCCAGGCGCCGCGTGACGCGGCGGTAAGCCGGTGCATGGGGGAACTGCAGCGCCCGCGCGGCCAGCACCTGGCTCACCAGATCGGTGCCCGCCATGTCCAGGGTGCGACAAGGGCCCAAGGCAAAGCCAAAGGCCTCCAGCGCCTGGTCGATGCGCTCGGCCGGCGTGCCTTCCAGCTGCAAGGCGTCCACCTCGCGCAGGTAGCCCTCGAACATGCGGTTGCCAATGAAGCCCCAAGCGTTGCCCGCCAGCACCGGCAGCTTGCCCAGGGCCTGGGCCAGCGCACGCGCCGTGGCCAGGGTGGCGTCAGTGGTGGCGCGCCCGCGCACGACCTCCACCAGCGGCGTCACGTGCGCCGGGGTGAGGAAGTGCATGCCCAACACCTGCCCCTCGCGCCCGCAGCCCTGCGCCAGCGCGTCGATGTCCAGCGTGGAGGTGTTGCTGATGAACAGCGCGTGTGCGGGACACACCGCGTGCAACTGCGCCATCACGGCCTGCTTCACGGCCACGTCTTCAAAGACCGCCTCAATCGCGGCGTCCACGTCGCTCAGTTCGCTCACCTCGGTGGTGGGGTGCAGCCGGGCCAGGCGCTCGTCGCGGGCGGTAGCCGCCAGGCGGCCACGGGCCACGGCCTGCTCCAGGCTTTGGCGCAGGCGCTGCAGGCCGCGCTCCAGGGCCTGGGGCGACTTGTCCAGCCACCGCACCTCTAGACCGGCCGCCAGCGCGCACAGCGCGATGCCCTGCCCCATCGTGCCCGCTCCCACCACCGCCAGGCGACGAACCGGCGAGGCCAGTGAAGGCGATGGCCACTCGGCGCCAGTCTCGGCGGCTTCGCGCGCCTGGCACAGGTAGGCGTCGGCCCGCCTTTGGTCTGGCGCGCACTGCATGCAATTGTCGGACATTTAAAACCAACCCTCTCAAAAAAATTGTCGGACTCAAACGACCAGAAAAGCGTTTTCAACCGAACAAGTAGCGCAATAAACGATAACTTTCATTATCAAGACGGCTTTATGCCGGACAGATCAGGGTTTCCTCTAGCGCAACGGCGAGATTTTTGGTCGGACAATTATTCGCCATGGACACCGACATTGCCCCCACCACCACCCGAGCGACAGCCCCTGCGGGCGATGTCGCGGGCAGGCTTGACACACTGACCGCCTGGATGAGCACCCAGGGCCTGCTGCCCGCCAACGGCGAACTGGTGGCCCAGCGCATGGCCGGCGGCCAGTCGAATCCGTCGTGGCGGCTGCAGAGTGGTTCGCGGCAATGGGTCTTGCGCGCCAAGCCGGCGCCAGCCGCCCAGTTGCTGCCATCGGCCCACGCCATCGAGCGCGAGTACCGGGTGCTGCGCGCCTTGGAAGACACAGACGTACCAGTGCCGCGCGTGCAAGCCCTGTGCGAAGACGAGGCCGTGATTGGCGTGGCCTTCTACGTGATGGACTTCGTGCCGGGCCGCGTGTTCGCCGACCCCGCCCTGCCCGGCGTCGCCACCGACGCTCGCGCCGCCTACTACGACGCCGCCGCCCGCACCCTGGCCGCCCTGCACCGGGTGGACTGGCGCGAGCGCGGCCTGCTGGACTTCGGCCGCCATGAGGGCTACTTCAGTCGCCTCGTGCGCCGCTGGTCCCAGCAGTACCAGGCCACCCGCGAGCGGCCAGTGCCGGCCATGGAACGGTTGATGGACTGGCTGCCCGCGCACATTCCGGCCGAGGCCGACGGCGAGGCGCCCACCTGCATCACCCACGGCGACTTCCGCATGGAAAACCTCATGTTCCACCCCGAACGCCCCGAGGTGGTGGCCGTGCTCGACTGGGAACTCTCCACCCTGGGCCACCCCCTGGGCGACCTGGCCTACAACGCCCTGGCCTGGCACATGCCGGCCGGCATCCTGCGCGGCCTGGCCGACCTGAACCTGCCCGCCCTGGGCATCCCCAGCGAGAGCGAGTACCTGGCGGCCTATTGCCGCCACAGCGGCCGCGACCCGGCAGCGTTGGGACTGGGCTGGCCCTTCTACCTGGCCTTCAACCTGTTCCGGCTGGCCGCCATCCTGCAAGGCATCGGCCAGCGCGAGCGCGCCGGCACCGCCGCCAACGCCACCGCCCGCCAGATCGCCGACCTGGCCCCCGCCGTGGCCGGCTGGGGATGGGCGATAGCCCAAGGCCAGCAGCCCGACTTCCGCCCCTGACAACACGACCACTTCCCACCAGACCCTGCCCATGAGCTTCTTCCCCGACACCGACCGCGCGCGATCCCTGCGCGAACAACTCACCCGCTTCATGGCGGAGCACATCTACCCCAACGAGGCCCAGGTGTGGCAAGAGGCGCACGCCCAGCGCTGGGACTCGCCCGAAGGCTGGACCGTGTGCCCCACGGTCGAGCGCCTGAAGGGCGTGGCGCGCGAACAGGGGTTGTGGAACCTGTTCCTGCCGCACTCGCCTCGGGTGCCGCAAGGCCTCTCCAACCTGGAATACGCGCAGTTGTGCGAAATCATGGGCCGCGTGCCATGGGCCAGCGAGGTCTTCAACTGCTCGGCACCCGATACCGGCAACATGGAAACGCTGGAGCGCTACGCCAGCGAGGAGCTGAAAGAACGCTGGCTGGAGCCGCTGCTGGAAGGCGAGATTCGCTCGGCCTTCCTCATGACCGAGCCCGCCGTGGCCTCGTCCGACGCGACCAACATCCAGTGCTCGATTCGCCGCGAGGGCGACGAATACGTCATCAACGGCCGCAAGTGGTGGTCGTCAGGCGCCGGCAGCCGCCGCTGCAAGGTGTTCATCGTGATGGGCAAGACCGACCCCGACGCGCCGCGCCACCAGCAGCAGTCGATGGTGGTGGTGCCGGCCGACACGCCCGGGGTGAAGGTGCTGCGCCCCCTCACGGTGTTTGGCTACGAGCACCCGCCGCTGGGCCACATGGAGGTGCTGCTGGAGAACGTGCGCGTGCCGGTGGCCAACATCCTGCTGGGCGAAGGCCGCGGTTTTGAGATCGCGCAAGGTCGCCTGGGCCCGGGCCGCATTCACCACTGCATGCGCTCCATCGGCGCGGCCGAACGGGCGTTTGAATTGATGTGCGAGCGCCTGGCCGTGCGCAACACCTTCGGGCGCGCCTTGTCTGAGCAAGGCGTGTGGCACGAGCGCATCGCCGAGGCGCGCTGCATGATCGAGCAGGCCCGCCTGCTGACGATGAAAGCCGCCTGGATGATGGACACCGTGGGCAACAAGGCCGCGCAGGGCGAGATCGCCATGATCAAGATCGTGGCCCCGTCCATGGCCTGCCAGGTGATCGACTGGGCCATTCAGGCCTGGGGCGGCGCCGGCGTGTCGGGCGACACACCCCTGGCCTATGCCTACGCCGACCAGCGCACCCTGCGCCTGGCCGACGGCCCCGACGAAGTGCACCGCCAGGCCCTGGCCAAGCTGGAACTCGCCCGCCTGGGCCTGCGGCGCAAGCCCACCCCTTCACCCGTTACCCGCGGTTGCTAAAGCGGCACAGACCGCCAGCACCACCTTTCCACCCCCACCATGAGGAGACACCCATGAAGTTCGTTCAACGCCGCCATTTCACCCACGCCCTGGTGGCCGCCTCTCTTGGCCTGTGCGGCCTGGCCGCCCAGGCGCAAGACACCGCGCCCGCCAAAATCCTCGTCGGCTTCCCGGCCGGCGGCTCGTTCGATGCCATTGCCCGGCTGCTGGCCGAGAAGGCCCGGGTGGAACTCGGCCGCCCGGTGATCGTGGACAACAAGCCCGGCGCGGGCGGTCGCATCGCGGTGGACGCGCTGAAGGCATCACCCGCCGATGGCCGCGTGGTGATGCTCGGCCCGGACGCCCTGAGCTCCATCTACCCGTTCACCTTCAAGAAGCTCAGCTACGACCCCAAGAAAGACCTGGTGCCCATTGGCACCGTGGCCGAGTTCGCCTTCGGCTTCGCGGTGGGGGGCGGCGCCAAGATCAACAACTGGGCCGAGTACGTGGCCTGGGCGCGCAAGAACCCGCAGCAGGCCAACTTCGGCATTCCGGCGTTGGGCGCGCCGCACCACTTCTTCGGCATTGGCGTGGGCAACGCGATCGGCGTGCCGATGCAGCACATTCCCTTCCAGGGCAGCGCGCCGATCAACACCGCGCTCATGGGCGGGCAGATCAACGCCGCCATCGACGTGGCCAGCAGCCAGGTGGAACTGCACAAGGCCGGCAAGATCCGCCTGCTGGCCGTGTCCACCGAAGAGCGCATTCCGCAGGCCCCCGACGTGCCCACCTTCACCGAACTGGGCATGCCCTCCATCAGCAGCGCGGGCTTCAATGCCCTGTACGCCCCGGCCGGCACGCCGCCGGCGGCGGTGGAAGCCTGGAGCCGCGCGCTGATGAAGATCATGGCCATGCCCGATGTGCGCGAGAAGCTCATTGGCATGGGCTACATGCCGGTGGGCAAGTCCACGCAAGAGCTGATCGACCGCCAGATTGCCTCGGCCCGCAAGTGGGAACCGCTGGTGAAGGCCTCGGGCTTCACGGCCGATTGAAGTGAAGCGGGGGTTAGCACCCCCGCTCCTAGAATTTCCGCTCCCCCACTTCACGCCCTGCCGACATGACCTCACCGCGCCCGCGCTCGACCCCCGCCTACCGCGTCGTGTCCGAAGACCTGCGCCAACGCATCGTGCGCGGCGACATCCGCGCCGGCGAGGCGCTGCCCATCGAGGCCGACCTCTCGGCTGGGTACAGCGTGCACCGCTCCACCGTGCGCGAGGCCCTGCGGCAACTGGAGCAAGACGGCCTGGTGCGCCGCGAGGGCAAGCGCTTGGTGGTCACGCTGCCTCGCCAGAGCGACCTCACCAGCAGCGCCGAGCGCGCCCTTCGCCTGCAGCGCGTGAGCTTTCGCGATGTGTGGGAAGCCGCCACCACCATCGAGCCCATGTGCGCCCGCCTGGCGGCGCAGCGCATCAGTGAGGAAGGGCTTGCCCTGCTGGAGCAGAACCTGCGCCAGACAGAGGCCTTGGTGCAAGCCGGCGAATCGCCGGTGAAAGCCACCATCGAGTTCCAGTCGCTCGTGGCCGAGGCCGCGGGCAACCAGGCACTGCTGCTGGCGCGCGCGCCCATCAGCCTGCTGATGTTCGCCGGCTATGCCGCCATCGCCCCCCGACTGCCCCAGTCAGGCCAGCGCCTGCTGGAGGCCCACCGCCATGTGCTCGACTCGCTTCGCCAGCGCGATGCCGAGTCGGCCGAGGCCTGGACCCGCAAGCACCTGGCCGACCACCGGCGGGGCTTCGAGTTCGCCGGGCTCGACATGGACCAACCCATTCCCACCGCCTTCAACGGCGAACCAACCCAAGCCTGAGTTCCTTTCATGACACGCACGGTCAGACAGTTGATGGACCTGAGCGGACGCACCGCCCTGGTCACCGGAGGTTCTCGCGGCCTGGGCCTGCAAATGGCCCATGCACTGGGCGAAGCCGGAGCCCGCGTGGTCGTGGCCGCGCGCAAGGCCGCCGAGCTGGAAGAGGCCGTGGCCCAGTTGCGCGCCAGCGGCATCCAGGCCGACTGGATCGCCGCCGACTGCGCCCGCGAGGACGACATTCGCCGCCTGGGCGATGAGGCCCTGCGCCTGCTCGGGCGCGTGGACATTCTGGTAAACAACGCGGGCGCTGCCTGGGGCGCGCCTGCCGAGGACCACCCCCTGGAGGCCTGGGACAAGGTGATGAACCTCAACGTGCGCGGCTACTTCCTGCTGAGCCAGCACATCGCCCGGCACGACATGATTCCCCGGCGCAGCGGCAGCATCATCAACATCGCCTCCATCGGTGGCCTGGGCGGCAACCGGCCTGAAATCCGCACCATTGCCTACAACACCTCCAAGGGCGCGGTGATCAACTTCACCCGCGCGCTGGCCACCGAGTGGGGCGCGCACGGCATTCGCGTCAATGCCATCTGCCCCGGTTTCTTTCCCAGCCGCATGACCCACGGCACGCTAGAGGCCCTGGGCGAGGAACGCCTGGCGGCCATGGCGCCGCTGCAGCGCCTGGGCGACGACGAAGACCTCAAGGGCATCACCGTGCTGTACGCCAGCGACGCGGGCAAGCACATCACCGGCCAGTGGCTGGCGGTGGACGGCGGCGTGAGCGTGGTGATCAGCGGCTAAGCCATCAAGAGACCCGCCCATGAAACGCCCCAACCTCATCTTCATCGTGGCCGACGACCTCGGCTTCGCCGACCTGGGCTGCTACGGCGGCCGCGACGCGGCCTTTGGCCCGGTCTCGCCCGAGCTCGACCGCCTGGCGGCCAATGGCCTGCGCCTGACCGATGGCTACGCCAACTCACCAGTGTGTTCGCCCACGCGCTTCGCCATGATCACCGGCCGCTACCAGTACCGCCTGCGCGGCGCGGCCGAAGAACCCCTGAGCGCCAAGGGCAAGGGCAGCACCACCCTGGGCCTGCCGCCGCAGCACCCCACCCTTCCCTCCCTCCTGCGCGACGTGGGCTACCGCACCGCCCTCATTGGCAAGTGGCACCTGGGCTACCCGCCCCACTTCGGTCCCACGAAGTCGGGCTACGACGAATTTTTCGGCGCTGTCTCTGGCGGGGTGGACTACTTCACGCACCACAGCCCCAGCGGCGCGCACGACCTGTACCTGGGCGAGGCAGAGCACGCTGAAGAGGGTTACCTCACCGACCTGCTCTCACGCCGCGCGGTGGACTACGTGCACCGAATGGCAGACGGCGCGCGTGGCGACACGCCCTTCCTGCTGAGCCTGCACTACACAGCGCCGCACTGGCCCTGGGAAACGCGCGACGACGCGCACATCGCGCCCGACGTGGCCAAGAACCTCTTTCACCTGGACGGCGGCAACGTGGAGAGCTACCGCCGCATGATCCACCACATGGACGAGGGCATCGGCTGGCTGGTGCAGGCCCTGGAACAAGAGGGCCTGCTGCACGACACCCTGATCGTCTTCACCAGCGACAACGGCGGCGAGCGCTTCTCTGACAACTGGCCCCTGGTGGGCGGCAAGATGGATCTGACCGAGGGCGGCATCCGCGTGCCCTGGATCGCGCACTGGCCCGCCGCCATTGCGCCCGGCTCGGTCAGCTCGCAGCAATGCCTCACCATGGACTGGTCCGTCACCCTGATGGAACTCGGTGGCGCCAAGCCGGCACCGGGTCACGAGTGGGACGGTGTGTCACTGCTGCCGATGCTGCGCGACGCCACCCACACGTTCGAGCGCCCCATGTTCTGGCGCATGAACCACCGTGGCCAGCGCGCCATGCGCCTGGGCCGCTGGAAGTACCTGCGCGTGGACGGCCACGACTACCTGTTTGACATCAGCACCGACGCGCGCGAGCGCGCCAACCAGGCCCAGGCACAGCCACAGCGCCTGGCCCAGATGCGCGAGGCCTGGGAAGCCTGGGACGCGAGCATGCCCGCCATTCCCGACGACGCCACCGTGAGCCTGGGCTACTCCAAGGCCGACATGCCGCAGCGGTGATCACAAGGGAAGGCCCCCTTCGCGGGCCCTGGCCAAGCACCGTCAGAAACTGCCCGTGAAGCGATACCGCGAAGCGGGGTGCCACAGCGAGGCCACCGAGGCCACCATGCCCTGCGAATGGGTCTGGCGGTGCAAGACCAGGCAGGGCTCGCTGGCGGGCATGTGCAGCATCTCCGCGACGCGGGGCGGCGGCTCGCAGGCCTCGATCTCGAAGTTCACGCCCTGCAAGGGGGCCACCCGCATGAGGTAGGCATTGGGCGTTTGCGTGGTGAAGTCCTGGCTGAGGTAGTCGGGCGCGACGGTGGGGTTGACGTGGCGGTCTTCCACCTGAATGGGCTGCTCGTTCTCGAAGTGCACCACCACCGAATGGAACAGCGTGGCCCCGGGCTTCAGGCCAAAGCGACGCGCCAGGCCCTCGCCCGCCCGCGCGCGCTCCAGTAACTGCAGCTCACTGTGATGGCGGTGCCCACGCGCCGCGATCTCGTCGGCGATGTTGCGGATCTCGACCAGCGTGGCCTTGAACTTCTGCTGCGCCACGAAGGTGCCCGCGCCCTGAATGCGGTCCACCACCTGCTCGTCGCTCAGCTCGCGCATGGCGCGGTTCACGGTCATGCGCGACACGCCGAACTCGCGCGCCAGCGCCTCCTCACCGGGGATGGCATCGCCGGGCTTCAAGGTCCCCGACTGAATGCGATCGAGCACGTGCTGCTTGATGGTGAGGTAAGCGGGTCGTTTGTCGGACATAGGGTTTCCACTTAGGTTTCAGGCCCTTCGCTGCCTTGACAGCGAGGATTGTGGCCCATAGAGTTGTATATACATATACAGAGCAAATAGAACCACCTGTATATACATTAACACGAGGAGAAGTTTCATGACTGCCCACGCCATTCCCACCCAATCCGGCAGCCGCGCCACGGCGCTGCTGCGGCTGATCGCCTACAGCACCCTAGGCCTGGTGATGTTCTTCCTGCCGGTCGAGATCGCGGGCAAGTCCACTATCTTGTTTGACCACGCCGCCACCTGGCTGGCCACCCAGCAACGGCCGCTGGCAGTGACCTTCGTGCTGGCGCTCATGGTGTGGGGAGCCGCCTCACCTTTCATCAAGGGCACCTGGCGCGCCTCGGCCACCAGCACCGTGTTCAGCCTGCTCAAGGTGCTGGGCCTGGTGCTGGCGCTGATGTACCTCAGCGGCACGGGCCCGGCGGTGCTGTTCCAGAAGGACATGCTGCCCTTCCTGTTTGACAAGCTGGCCCTCACCGTGGGCCTGATCGTGCCCCTGGGCGCCATGGCGCTGGCCTTTCTGGTGGGCTTTGGCCTGCTCGAATTGGTGGGCGTGCTGATGCAGCCCATCATGCGGCCCATCTGGCGCACCCCGGGCCACTCGGCGATTGACGCCGTGGCCTCGTTCGTGGGCAGCTACTCGGTGGGCCTGCTGATCACCAACCGCGTGTACCTGGAGGGCAAGTACACCGCCCGCGAGGCCGCCATCATCGCCACCGGTTTTTCCACCGTGTCGGCGGCGTTCATGATCATCGTGGCCAAGACGCTGAACCTCATGGGCGCGTGGAACTTCTATTTCTGGTCCACCTTCGTGATCGCGTTCGCCGTCACGGCCATCACCGCCTGGCTGCCCCCGATCTCGCGCATGGACAACAGCGGCGGCGTGAGCGACAGCCTGCCCGCCGGCCGCACCCGCTGGCAAGCCGCCTGGGACGCTGGCCTTGCCCAGGCCCAGGGCTCGCCCGCCCTGTGGCGTGTGCTGCGCGACAACCTGCGCGACGGCGTGGCCATGGCCAGCGCGGTGGTGCCCACCATCCTGGCCGTGGGCCTGATCGGCCTGCTGCTGGCGCGCTACACCCCGGTGTTTGACCTGCTGGGCCTGCTGCTGGTGCCCTTTGTGTGGGTGGCCGGCCTGGCCGACCCCATGGTGACGTCCAAGGCCCTGGCCTCGGGCCTGGCCGAGATGTTCCTGCCCGCCATCCAGCTCAAGGGCGCCGATCCGGTGGTTCGCTACGTGGCGGCCGTGGTGTCGGTCAGCTCGGTGCTGTTCTTCTCGGGCTCCATTCCCTGCGTGCTGGCCACCCGCATTCCCCTGTCGCTGCGCCAGATGGTGGCCATCTGGTTTGTGCGCACCGTCCTCAGTCTGCTGATGGCCGCCGCCATCGGCCACCTTGCCCTTGCCCAAGGCTGGATCGCCTGATCTCGCCGCCCTTTCTCAGGAGTCCCCCATGACCACCAACACCGACCCCCGCCTCGACCCCACGCGCGTGATCCGTGCGCCCCGTGGCACCGAATTGCACTGCAAGAACTGGATCGCCGAAGCCGCCTACCGCATGATCCAGAACAACCTCGACCCCGAGGTGGCCGAGAACCCCACGCACCTGGTGGTGTACGGCGGCATCGGCCGCGCCGCGCGCGACTGGGCCTGCTTTGACCAGATCCTGGCCTCGCTCAAAGACCTGGACGAAGACGAGTCGCTGCTGGTGCAGTCGGGCAAGCCGGTGGGCGTGTTCAAGACGCACGCCAACGCCCCGCGCGTGCTGATCGCCAACAGCAACCTCGTGCCCAAGTGGGCCAACTGGGAACACTTCAACGAACTCGACCGCAAGGGCCTGTTCATGTACGGCCAGATGACCGCCGGTAGCTGGATCTACATCGGCAGCCAGGGCATCGTGCAAGGCACCTTCGAGACCTTCGTGGAGGCCGGCCGCCAGCACTACAACAACGACCTCTCGGGCAAGTGGATCCTCACCGCCGGCCTGGGCGGCATGGGCGGCGCGCAGCCCCTGGCGGCCACGCTGGCCGGCGCCTGCTCGCTCAACATCGAGTGCCAGCAGAGCAGCATCGACTTCCGCCTGCGCACCCGCTACGTGGACAAGCAGGCGCGCGACATCGACCACGCGCTCGAACTCATCCAAGAGCACACCGCCAAGAAAGAAGCCGTCTCCATCGCCCTGCTGGGCAATGCGGCCGAGGTGCTGCCCGAGCTGGTCAAGCGCGCCAAGGCCGGCGGCATCAAGCCCGACCTGGTGACCGACCAGACCTCGGCCCACGACCTCATCAACGGCTACCTGCCAGTGGGCTGGACGGTGGCGCAGTGGAAGGCCGCGCAGAAAGACCCGGCGCAACACAAGCGCCTGAGCGACGAAGCCGCCAAGGGCTGCGCCGTTCACGTGCAAGCCATGCTGGACTTCCAGGCCATGGGCATTCCCACGGTGGACTACGGCAACAACATCCGCCAGGTGGCTTTTGACCAGGGCGTGAAGAACGCCTTCGATTTCCCCGGCTTCGTGCCCGCTTACATCCGCCCGCTGTTCTGCGAAGGCAAGGGACCGTTCCGTTGGGTGGCGCTCTCGGGCGACCCGGAAGACATCTACAAGACCGACGCCAAGATCAAAGAGCTGTTTCCGAACAACAAGCACACCCACCGCTGGCTGGACATGGCGCGCGAGCGCATCAGCTTCCAGGGCCTGCCCGCGCGCATCTGCTGGCTGGGCCTGGGCGAGCGCCACATCGCCGGCCTGGCCTTCAACGAGATGGTGAAAAACGGCGAGCTCAAGGCCCCCATCGTGATCGGCCGTGACCACCTGGACACCGGCTCGGTGGCCAGCCCCAACCGCGAGACCGAGGCCATGAAGGACGGCACCGACGCCGTGAGCGACTGGCCGCTGCTCAACGCCCTGCTCAACACCGCCGGCGGCGCGAGCTGGGTCAGCCTGCACCACGGTGGCGGCGTGGGCATGGGCTACTCGCAGCACTCGGGCATGGTCATCGTGGCCGACGGCAGCGACGCCGCCGCCGAGCGCCTGGCGCGCGTGCTGGTGAACGACTGCGGCTCTGGCGTGATGCGCCACGCCGACGCCGGTTACGAGCTGGCCGTGGCCACCGCGAAGAAGCACGGCCTGAAGCTGCCGATGATCGGCTGATTGCCCGCTCGCCACCCCGCCACCATGGCCCACACCGTGCACCCTGAGGCACACGCCATCGCGCTGGACCGTGCGCCCTGCACCCCCTGGCGCAATGGCGGCGGGGTGACGCGCGAGCTGCTGGCCTGGCCCCATCCGACCGACTGGCGGCTGCGCATCAGCGTGGCCGACATCGGTGCCGACGGCCCTTTCTCGGCCTTTGCGGGCGTGCGGCGCTGGTTCGCCCTGCTGTCGGGTGCCGGCGTGGTGCTTGACTTTGGCGGCCAGCCCCACGCGCTGCGCCTGGGCGACGCCCCCCTGGCCTTTGACGGCGCCCAGGCCCCGGGCTGCCGCCTTCTCGGTGGCCCAGTGCGAGACCTCAACCTCATGTGCCGCGGCGCCGATGGCGGCATGGCCCCCGCCGCGCAGGGCCAGCCCTGGCGCCCGCCAACGGGCGCGCAGGCCGGCCTGTTCGCGCGGGTGGCAGGCCGATGGCGCAGCGATGACCTGCAACACCACCTGCCGGGGCCTGGCCTCTTGTGGTTGGCGCAGCCGCCTGGCGGCGACTGGGTGTTTGAACCCGACACGCACGCACCCGCCGAGCCAGACGCCCCCACCGCGCCCATCGGCTGGTGGCTGCACTTCTTGCCAACCGACATTCACCCATGAACCCACGCACCCTGTGGCACAACGCGCGCCTCGCCACCCTGAACCCCCTGGCCGGGCCAGACGGCTGGGGCCTCATTGAGCGCGGCGCAATCCTCACCGAGGGCGAGCACATCGCCTGGGTCGGTGCCCTGGCCGAGCTCCCCGCCGACCTCAAGCCCGCCCGGTCGGTTGACCTGGGCGGTGCGCTGGTGACGCCCGGCCTGGTCGATTGCCACACCCACCTGGTCTACGGCGGGCACCGCGCGGCCGAATTCGAGATGCGGCTCAATGGCGCGAGCTACGAAGCCATTGCCCGCGCCGGTGGGGGCATCCGCTCCACCGTGGCCGCCACCCGCCAGGCCAGCGAGGGCGAGCTGCTGCAAGCCGCCACGGCCCGCGCCCAAGCCCTGCTGGCCGAAGGCGTGACCACGCTGGAAATCAAATCGGGCTACGGCCTCTCACTTGACGCCGAGGCCCGCTGCCTGCGCGTGGCCCGCGCCCTGGGCCAGTCGCTCGGCGTGGACGTGCGCACCACCTTCCTGGGCGCCCACGCGCTGCCGCCCGAATTCGACGGCCAGCCCGACGCCTACATCGACGCCGTTTGCGACTGGATGCCCCAGCTCCATGCCCAGGGCCTGGTCGATGCCGTGGACGCGTTCTGCGAAAACATCGGCTTCACGGCGGCGCAGACGCGGCGCGTGTTTGAGGCGGCCCAGCGCCTGAGCCTGCCCGTGAAGCTGCACGCCGAGCAACTCTCTGACCAAGGCGGCGCCGCGCTGGCGGCCTCGTTCGGCGCCTTGTCGTGTGACCACCTAGAACACCTGTCGCCAGCAGGCATTGCCGCCATGCGCGCCGCGGGCACGGTGGCCGTGCTGCTGCCGGGGGCCTATTACTTCCTCCGGGAAACCAAGCGCCCGCCCATCGACGCGCTGCGCCAGGCCGGCGTGCCGATGGCCATTTCCACCGACCACAACCCCGGCACCTCACCCGGGCTCTCGCTGCTGCTCATGGCCAACATGGCCTGCACCCTGTTTCGCCTGACGCCGCTGGAGGCCGTCCAGGGCATCACCGTGCACGCCGCGCAGGCCCTGGGCCTGCACGACCGTGGCCAGTTGATCGCCGGCCAGCGCGCCGACTTCGTGGCCTGGGACCTGCGGCACCCGAACGAGCTGGCCTACTGGTTCGGCCGCAACCCCTGCCTGCGCGTCATCGCCCAAGGAACCCAACGACCATGAACGCCCACCCCGCACCGGCCTGGCACGGCCGCACCGACAGCGAAGAAACCGGTCCCAGCCAGCGCTGGCACCACGTGGTTCGCCCCTACACCGACACCAGCCGCCAGGGCGTGGCCTTGATCGGCTTCGCGGTGGACGAGGGCGTGCAACGCAACGGCGGCCGAGGTGGCGCGGCTGCCGGCCCAGCCGCCCTGCGCGCGGCACTGGCCAATGTGCCGGTGCAAGGCGAGCCCGCGCTGTGGGACGCGGGCGACGTGGGCTGCGACAACGGCGACCTGGAAACCGCCCAGCGCCAACTGAGCGAGCGCGTGCACGCGGCCATGGCCCAGGGCTGCCTGCCCATCGTGCTGGGTGGCGGCCACGAGGTGGCCTGGGGCACCTTCCAGGGCATCGCCGCCGCCCGGGCCGACACCCGGCGCCTGCTCATCGTCAACCTCGACGCGCACTTTGACCTGCGCATGGCCGCGCGCGGCAACTCGGGCACCCCGTTTCGCCAGATTCACGACTGGCAGACCGCCCATGGCCGCCCCTTCCACTACCGCGTGCTGGGCATCAGCACCTTCGCCAACACCGCCGTCTTGTTCGAGCGCGCCGAGGCCATGGGCGTGCGCTACTGGCTCGACGAGCAGTTGCAAGACCCGGCAGGCCTTGCGCAGGCCCGGCAAGCCCTGGCGCAAGACCTGGCCCAGGCCGACGCGGTGTACCTCACCGTCTGCCTGGACGTGCTGCCCGGGGGCCAGGCGCCGGGCGTGTCCGCCCCCGCCGCGCTGGGCGTGCCGCTGGCGCACGTGGAGCAACTGCTGGACCTGGTGATGGCCTCCGGCCTGGTGGTGGCGGCCGACATCGCCGAACTGAACCCCGCGCAAGACCGCGACGGCCTCACGGCCCGGGTGGCCGCGCGCCTGGTCGCCCGCCTGGCACGCGCCGCCGCCCGGCAGCCCCGGGAAATCACCGGCAACGATTGATTTCCGCAATTAATGGTCCGTCTCTAGCATCGGGCGCCAAGCGGAACACCACCGCTGGAGCACCACCAGAACGGAGACAGACCATGAACAAACGACAACTGCTCACGGCCGCCGCGGCACTGGCCACCTGCGCTGGCCTGGCCCTGCCCGGCCACGCCCAGGAACCCGCACCGCTGAAGATCGTCGTCGGCTTCCCCCCGGGCGGCTCGGCCGACCTGCTGGCCCGCCTGATGGCCGAGGGCCTGAAGAACGACTTCTCGGCGGTGGTGGTGGAGAACAAACCCGGTGCCGGGGGCCGCATTGCGCTGGCGCAAGTCAAGCGCGCCGCGCCCGACGGCCAGACCGTGATCGTGCTGCCCAGCGGCCCCATGGTGCTGTTCCCGCACGCGTACAAAAAGCTCGACTACGACGCGGTGAAAGACTTCACCCCGATCTCGCAGATCGCGCACTTCCAGTTCAGCGTGGTGGCCGGCCCCGCCGCTGGCGTGAAAAACGTGGCCGAGATGCTGGCCAAGGCCAAGGCCGCCCCCGGCCAGGCCACCTACGGCACGCCTGGCTCCGGCACCCTGCCCCACTTCATGGGCGTGCTGTTCGGCCAGAAGGCCGGCGCCGACCTCACCCATGTGCCCTTTCAGGGCGGCGGCCCGGCCAACACCGCGCTGCTGGGCGAGCACATTCAGTACAAGTTCGATGTCGTCACCGAGACCGCCGAGCTGCACCGCGCGGGCAAGGTGCGCATCCTGGGGGTGACGGGCGCCCAACGCGACCCGCAGGTGCCCGAGGTGCCCACCCTGAAGGAACAGGGCGTGGACATGGTGGCCACCGCCTGGTTCGCCATGTACGCCCCCGCTGGCCTCAAGCCCGAGGTGCGCGACCGCCTGAGCGCCGCCGTGGCCAAGGCCGTGCGCACCCCCGCCCTGCGCGCCAAGCTCATTGAGCAGGGCTACGAACCGGTGGGCTCCACCTCGGCAGAGCTGGCCGCCGCACAGGCCGCCGACCTCAAGCGCTGGGAAGCCCCCATCAAGGCCACGGGCGTGCAACTGGACTGAGCTCCCCCAGGGCACCCCGCCATGCCCCGGATCGTCATGCCGACCCCGGCCTGACGATCTGCCTGTTAAAAGCCGAGCTCCCTGACCAGAACCATCAAAAGTTGCCGGACGTATCGCGCGGCCATGGCCTGACTGTTGGCCTCAATGGCCACTCGCCCGCGCCAGCTCTGTGACGCATCGCCCACATCGGCTGGTGCGCCCATCACCTCAAGCTGCACACGGTAAATGGCTCGTTCCGGCACAAGTTGCTGGTTGCTGTGGCGCACCAGCACATGCCCGCCGTTCAACGCCGCCAGTTCCGGGCGGGCCAGCACCCGTGACGTGTCTTTGTCGATGGCGGCTACTTTCAAGGCAACGGTGCCGCCGATGCCCGAATCGCGATGGAACCGGGCTTTCGCCCCCACCTGTATGCGGGCCACGTCATCCTCATCGAGCCATGTTTCCACCATCCAGGAGCTGTTTTCCTGGACCAGGATGGCCAGGCGCTCATCCCTGGCCACCCATTGACCAGGCTGGAGATCCGGGTCCAGGTCAAGCACCACACCAGGCCAGGGTGCGACCGGGGTCAGCCGCCGAGTCTCGGCGTGCAGGGCATCCAACTCCGACTCGGCGGTGACCAGGCTTTCGTGCATGGATAGCCACTGCTGCCGGGACTCCTCTGCGAACGCCGCCGTCCCCGCCTGGCGACGCAACCGTTCCACGCGCGCCAGGGCTGCGCGCACGCGGGCCCCCAGTGCCGGCGACGCCAGATGCACCAGGGTCTGTCCAGCAGACACGCGACTGCCGTGGGCCACCGGCAGCTGCGCCAGGTAGGCGCCGGCCGGGGCATGAATCGGCCACACATTCATAGGGCGCAGTAACGCGCTGGCGCTCACGCTCAATGGCCAGGGCACGCTCATCAGCAGCAACCCCAGGCCCAGGCCCAGCAGCGTGCGCCGCGTGCGCCGACTCGCACGGATGGCGCCGGCGCGCTCGCGCCACGCCCTCCATTCGGACTGCACCGGTTTGAGAATGAACCACACGATTTCGATCACGAACAAAACGATGCCCAGCAGCTTGAAGAACAGGTGGTAGACCATCAGCGCGATGCCGATGAACAGCACCAGCCGGTAAAGCCAGGTCAGCCACGCAAAGGCCACGAGAGAGCGATGGCGCCAGGGCGAGAAGTGCTCTGGCGGCGCCTCTTTCAGGCCAAACAGCCCTTCGCGCAACTGCCAGCGGGCCAGGGCGAAACTGCGTTCGTGCAGGTTGGGCATGTCCAGTGCGTCTGCCAGGATGAAGTAGCCGTCAAAACGCATGAAGGGGCTGGCGTTGATGGCCAGCGTCGCCACCCACGAGGTGGTGGCCAGCACGAAGGCCGCTGAGCGCAAGGCGCCATCGGGCAACAACGCCCAGGCCAGGGTGGCCCAGGCAGCGATGACCAGTTCGGTCGCGATGCCGGCAGCGGCCACGTGCAGGCGTTGCCAGGCGCTGCTCAACTTCCAGGCCTCGTTGGTGTCGGTGTAGGCCACCGGCCACATCACCAGAAAGGCCAGGCCCATGGTGGGCACCCGGCAGCCGTGGCGCTTGGCGGTGAAGGCGTGGCCAAGCTCGTGCAAAGCCTTGACCACGAACAGCGCCACGCCATAGGCGGCCAGCCCCTCCAGGTTGAAGGTGTCGACCAGGCTCGCCGTGAAGCTTTCCCAGTGGCGAACCACCTGCACCAGGCCGCTGAGCAGCGCGGCCAGCGTGAGCCACAGAAAGCCTGCCGAGGCCAGGCGGTCCGCCACCGGCTGCCAGCGCGTGAGCCAGGCATCGGGCCGCACCAGCGGCACACGAAAGAACAGATAGTGGTGCACCAGCCATTTCAGCCAGCTGCTGCGCATGGCCGCCCAGCGCTCGGCCATGTGCCTGGCGCTGTCGCCGGGCCGGGGCTGCACCAGCTGGTTCTGCTCCAGAAAGCGGGCCAGACCGCTCACATCGTCTGCGTACAGGTTGAGGGTGGTGTTTTGGGCGATGTCGCGGGCAATGCGCTGCCCGTCGCCCAGGCGCCAGCGCCTGAGCATTTCAAAGCTGGGCCAGTCGATGCGGAAGAACAGGTTGCGCGCCGGGTCGTGCAGTGTCCAGCTGGGCTGCCCGTCGGGCAGGCTGGGCCCGGGCAGCAGCGCCAAGTCTTCGCGCAAGAGGGGCCAGGCCGTGGCGCTCATAAGCCCAGGCTGCTGCGCAAGCTGGCCAGCGGGCGACGCAGCATCCAGTAGATGAGCACTGTCCAGTCGCCCTGCACCCGTGCGCTGCCCTTGAGACCAACGCGGTGCTCGGTGTCGGCCGTCAACGTGGCGCGAACACGGTAGGCATGGCCGCCTTCAGGGCGAGCGACAGCTTCATGGGCGACATAGCGGACCTGCCCCACCACCGGGGACAACGGACTGGCGTTCAGGTACAGCTTGACGTGGGCCCGCTCGGGCAAGGGAATGGCGTCGGCCATCGGAATCCAGGCCTCAATTTCGCGATCATCCGGCGCCGCAATGCGCAAGATTCGCTCACCCGTGCCCACCGGTTTTCCCACCCATTCGGAGGGGTCGTCGAAGATCACCACGCCGCTGCGCGGCGCCAGCACGCGGGCCCGGGTGGCCTGGTCTTGCAGAAAATTCAACTCGGCCTGCTTTTCCTGGATCTTGCCGGCCAACAGCGCCAGTTGTGCCTTGAACTTGGGGTCTGACAGGGCCTGCTGCATCACCTGCCGGCGCTCGGTCTCGGCGGTCAGCAGGGCCTGCTGAGCCACGGCAATGCGGCCCTGAATCAGGGCTTCGTCGAAGTCGAACAGCGGCTGCCCTTGCGCCACGGTGGCGTTGGGTTGCACGTGGAAGGTGGCGATCACGCCGTCCAGCGGCGCGCGCACCACGGCTGGCTGCGCCGGCACCAGCTCGGCCGGGGCCATGACGGTCATGCGCACTGGCAGGCACAGCACGGCCAACGCCGCGGCCGCCCAGCCCACGCGCGGCTGTCGCCACCAGGGGCAATCCGCACGGGGCGCCAGGTGGCGGCGCAGGCGCTGCCAGGCCGAGCGCAGGCCCTTCGGGCGGTCCGGCTGCAGGGCGGTCCAGGCGTGGCTCCAGGCTGCGCGCCATTCGCGAATGAGCCGCAGCTCGTCCTCGGTCCACGGTGCTTCGCGGGCGAACAGCCAGGCCGGCGGTTGCAGGTCTTTGTCTGTCGCTGGAGCTGCCGGGTCGCTCACCCACAAGGCATGGGCAGGCCACCACGACCGCCAGTCTTCGGCCAGGTCGGCCGGCAGTGCGTGGCTGTCAAAGGCTCGCACGGCAGTCTCTGCCGTTGCCTCCTCGTGCAGGTGCCGGGCCAGGCGGTCGAGCCACTGCACGTAGGGCGCGTTGGCCTCGGGCTGCAGCACGCCAGACAGCGCATCCACCCCCATGTCCAGGCGCCAGGTGGCGCCCTGGCGCAGCGGTGCCAGCTGGCTGCTGTCGTTGACAGCGAGGAAGGCCAGTTCGCGCACCGACCCGGCCGCGCGCGCGCGCCGCGTCAAGTCCAGCAGCACGGCCAGCGACTGCACCGTGCGAGTGGCCGGGTGAGGGGCGGCGGACATCAGGCGTCCACGCGCTGCACCTGCTGTGCCGGGGCGGGCTCACGGGCCGGTGCGGCAGGCGGTTCGCCGCGCACCGTGTCGCGCCAGACAAAGGCGCTCTTCGACGCCTGCCGCAACTGGTCGCTCAGGCCTTCGCGGCCGGTGACGGCGGCCTTGGCACCCACCGTCAGCTTGAACTTGGTCTTCACCTCGTTGCCCTTGTCGTCACGCGCGCTGACCTCGACCTCCAGGTCCCCCACGTACCCCGCCGGCGCCTGCACCGTGAAAGTGCCCGTGCGGGCCTCGAAACTGACCCATTTGGGCAGGGGCCGCCCGTCCGACAGATTGGCTGCCAGGATGATCCGGGCGTTCGGGTCATTGTGGGTGAAGGTGTCGTACGGCAGGGAAATGCCGCCCTGCGCGCCCGCCTCGACAAACTGCTTGTCGATCGTGCGGTTGAGCTCCAGTTGGCCGCTCTGGCGCTCGTTCACCAGCACCTGGAAGCCGGTGGCCTGGGTCAACAAGCGCGGCACCTCGGTTTCCATGGAGCCGCGCTGAACCAGCGCCAACACCTCGACTGAGAGCTGCGGCTGCTGGTCACTGGGCAACGCGACGAAGGTCGTCGAGTCGAAACGCAGCGGCTCGCGGGGCGTGGACGCTTCCGGCGTCAACACCACGGCCACGGGGACGTCCACTGCCGCCGATTCGGCGACGGGCCCCGGCGCGGGGCGATCGTTGTCGGGCGTGGCGCCAGAGTCGGTGCCATTCTCGTCGTAGACCTTGCCCGAACCATCGTCGAGGATGGTGCCCGCTGCGCTGGTGTTGCTGGCCATGAACTCGGACTTGCCGGTCAGCAGGAAAGTCTCGCTGCCTTCGTAGACGTCATCGTCGTTGGTGGTGACCTCCACCGTCAGCGCCGTCGTGCCGGCGGGCACGGTGTAGCTGCCGTCCTGGTTGGGCTCGATCACCTGACCGGTGCTGTCCTTGACCACCAGCGCGCCAATGTCGTCGGCCTCGGCGCTCTGGCCGCTCAGGCTGGTGGCAAAGGTGACCGTGTAGGGCGCCTCGGCGGCGGTGACCGTGACGTTGAAGACGGCAGTGGAGCCCTCCTCCACTGTCACCGGAGCAATCGTCATGCCCGGACTATCGTCGTCCAGTGATATGCCCTCGGGAACCACAGAGACACCATCGATGTTGTCGTCGGCAAAGTAGTCCCCGGTGCCATCGTCCAAGATGGTGCCGATGCCGTCGTCAAAGGCGCTTTCGATGCCATTCACGTTGGTTGCGATCAGGCGGAAGGTTTCCGGGCTGTCGAGCATGTCCTCCTGCTCGGGGCCGATGGCCACGCGAACCAGCAGTTCGCCGTTGGCATCCAGGTTCACGGTGCCGCTGGTGTAAAGCACCCATCCATTGGGATTGGCATCGGTGCTGTTGGGGTCGTGGTACTCAAGCCTCTCCAGGCCCGTGGTTTGCTCGTTGTCGAGCGACAGGTAGGTGGCTTGGCCTGGCGTGCCGGTCACGGTGAACACGGCGTAGGGCGAACCTTCGTTGACCGTCACCGTGCTGACGCTCAGCCCATCGTCCACCCCCAGGATGGTGATGGTGAGGATGGCGGTGTGGGTCAGGCCACCGGCATCGGACACGGTGTAAGTGAACGATTCGGACAGCGTCGCGTTTGAGCCCAGGGCATTCACGTCTGGGTGGCTGTTGTTGACGCTGTACGTGTAAGTACCGTCAGGCCCCATGACCAGTTGGCCGTACTTGCCCGGAATGGCCGTCCCACCATCGCTGATTGGAACGGCGGTGGGAATGGTGATGTGGATTGCCGTGACATCGACGACGCGTTTGGTGTCGCCGGCGTCCACATCGGTGTCGTTGGTCAGCACGTTGCCGTCGGCATTGCCCGCCGGGTCTGCCGCGGGGGTGCCAACGGCCTCCCGGGCGTACGCCTGGTCATCGCTGGCGACCGGCGCGTCATTGCTGCCCTTGATGGTGATGGTGAGTTCTGCCCAGTTGGAATCGCCCATGGTCTGCGCGTTGCTGACCTTGTACTGGAAGGCATCGGTCAGGGTGTCGGCGGTGGTCTTGAGCGCCTGGACCTGCGGGTCGTTATCGTTCACGACGTAGCGGTAGGAACCATCGGCACTGACATACAGGTCGCCGTGGAGACCCTGCAGTTTGGCGCCCCAGGTTTCGACAACGCCCTCAGGGGTGGTGTACTCAACGCTTCCCACCGGGTTGGCGACCCTGGGATCAGAGGCCGTTTTGACTTCACTGACGTAGTTGTCGTTGGCGTCGGTGTCGGCTGCCGGTTGGACGTCGTTGGTCAGCAGGTTGCCTGTGGGGCTGGCATTGGCAGGAGCCCTGGCGTTGGCGGTGCCGCCCGATTCATGGGCAATGCCAACGTCGGCTATGGCCTCGGGTGAGGTCGGTTGGAGCAGCAAGTTGTTCAGCGCCGTGTCCACCGGGTCGCTGCTGGTGTGGATGGTCTGACCCGTGAAAAACGCCCCACCAGTACCGAAGTCGATCAGGATGGTGGTGGATGGATCGCCGGTGGCGGAGTTGCCACCGGTGGGATAAACAAAAAACTGACCGGCATAGACGGTGGAGCCGGACTTGACCAGTCGACTGATCTCGCCGTAGTACGAGCCGACCACGGTGTCGCTGCTGTTGATGGCGTACAGCGTGCCGCGGACGTTGTTGCCCGAATACACCGGGGCGCTGTCGGGGTCGGAGTTGAACAGGAACTGGGTCGCGCCGTCGGCTTGATTGACCTTGTCCAGCAGTCTCAGCGTGTTGCCCTCCAGGTCGGCGGTTTGCGATCCAGGCTCAGCCGAGTCCTCGGCAAAATAGGCGGCTTTGCTGAACAACAGGGACGCCAGTTCCAGGTGGGCCTCCTGGCCTTCGAGCCAGACCACCACGGCGTCCCTTTCGGCGGCGATCCGCTTGCGGTCGGCTTCGGACGTGCTTTCCTCGAGCAGGCAGTTGGCGAAGGCTTCACCTTCGTCGCCGGCAGCGTCACCCCCCTGGTTCAGCATCGAGTCCAGGTAGTGACCGTACTCCTCCAGCAGCACGGCGACGATGGCTTCGCGGGTGGTGTTGGCGCTCTCCACCCAGTCGCGGTTCAGGTAGATCGCGGGTGTGCCACCCGGCCCGGAGGCGGCGAACGCGCCCATCGCCCCCAACAGGTCGCTGGGGTCGCGCAGCTCGAGGCTCACCGAGATGTCGCCGCTGCGAATGCCCTCCAGCACGTGCGCGACACGGCCGTCTGCGGTGCCAAGGCCGCTGTCCTGCGGTGCAAAGATGGCGCCCACGTCCGCAACAGCGCCGGCGCTGCCCGCCCAGCCCAGCAGCGTCTGTTCTGCGGCCGCCACCCCCTGCTCCAGCTTGCCGCTCGGGCCGCTGTCGCCGTCCACCACCAAAGTGAACAGTGAGGGGCCGTCGGCATGGGGACGGGTGTCGGCGCTGAGCGCCGAAGTCAGCGCGCCATCGAATGCCGCCGATTCCTGTGCGGGGGCCTGCTGGGGGTCAGCTGCCAGCGCCGCCGTGGCCTCCACGAAGGCGGCCCCGTCAAACATGAAGCGCTGCTCCAGCACCATGGGAGAGGCCTTGCGCCGCACCAGGCGGGAGGCCTGCGCCACGGCAGAAAAGGTCGAGGGCAGGTTGTCGTGGGGCTTCTTCTTCATGGCTGTCTCAGGGGTTGGTTGCGGAGGGAACGATCACGCGTCCGCTCATGCCGGCGATCAGCTCCGGGAAGCGGCCATCAATGGCTGCAGCCACCTTGACAGACTGGCTGACCGGGTCCACGCGCGCGCCAAAGCGAGTGAAGCGGGCGGGGTAGGTTTTCTGGGTTTCGTCGATCTGCACCTGCAGCTGCCCACCGGCCTTGAGCCAGGCCAACCAACGCGAAGGCACCAGGAACTCCAGTTCCAGCACGCTGTCGTCGATGATGTCCAGCAGGGCCTGGCCGGGTTGCACGTACTGCTGCTCACGCACCTTCTGCTCGGCCACGCGACCGGCGTAGGGTGCGCTGACGCTGCATTTGCCCAACACCGCCTGGTTTGCCCCCATTTCGGCCCGTGCCCTGGCTCGCGCGGCGCGGGCCAACTCCACCTCCAACTGCCCGCCGGCGTTGAGCTCGACCAGTCGCTCATTGGTCTTGAGCGATTGCTCGGCGCCCTCGAGTTCTGCCTTGGCCTTGTTGAGCTGTGACTGCTGCAACGTGCAGTCGAAGCTCACCAGCAACTGCCCCGCCTTGAAGGCGCCGCCTTCGCTCACGGGCAGCCGGCTGATCTTGGCGCCGATCTCGGCTGCCACCGTGGTGTAGCGGCGAGGCGTCAACTGGGCGCGAATCTCGCGTTCGGCACCTGCGCTGCGGCTGACCGCCTCGGCAGGGGCAATAGACGGGGGGTGCGCCTTGGGCACAACGGGCGGCTGGGTCTGGGCGGCGGCCCCACTGGCCACGCCCATGAGCAGCCACCACAGGCCCAGCCGGGGAGGAAACAGCTCGTGCATTTACTTGCTCACGACGAGGCGTTGCCAGGGGTTGCCCTCATCCTTGACCTGCGCCGTCAAGTCTTTGAGGCTGAGTTCGTCGGTGCTGCCGATCTGGGGCTCAATGCCCAGCTGGGCCAGCAGGCGGCTCTCGGCCACCTGAACCTGGGCCATGGCCTGGTAGCGGCGCAACAGGCTGAGGATGGCGGCGGTGTCGTTGCTGACGCGCTCGAGCTTGCTGCCCGCCTGGGCGCTCTCGCGCAGGCGACCCAGCTCGCTGATGCGCCGGTCGGTGGCGTACATCTCCTCGGAACGTTTGAACTGACTGCGCGCGTTCAGCAGCTGCAGACGCGTGAGATGGACCTGGGTGAGCACGGCCATCTGGGTGGCCACACGACGCTGGTCGGCCAGGGCCACGCCGGCTTCGGCCAGCTTCTTCTGCGCCGGGCCGGTCAGCAGGTTCATGAAGTTGAACGAGAGTTGCAGGCCCGCCTCCTGCCAATTGCGGTCCACCAGGAACTTGTCCGAGTCGTAGTTCAGGCTGTAGTTGAACGACAGGTTCGGGAACATGCGCGCCATCACTTTGTGCGTTTCGTCGCGGGCGATGCGTGCGTTGTAGTGCGCCTCGCGCAGGTCAGCGTTGTGGCGCAGCGCGACCTCTTCGAGCGTCTGCACGGGCAGTTTCACCACGTGATCGGGCGTGACGGGCACATCAGCCTCCGCAATCGGAATGGTTTGCCCCAGCGGCGCGTTGACGAGGTTGGCCAAGTCAACCTGGGCCGACAGCAGTTCCTGGTTGATGGCTTCGAGCAGGCGCAGGTTCTCGAGCAGCTGGCGCTGGTAACGCAGTGCGTCAATGGGGTTGCGCACCCGTTCGGCCTCCACCTTGCGGGAATCGGCCAAGGCCTCTTCGGCCAGGCTGATGGTGCGCGTCACGTCATCGCGCAGCTGCTGGGCACTGGCCGCGCGCCAGTAGGCGGTGCGCACGTCCTGCATGAGCAGGTGCATGGCCTTGCGGCGCTTTTCAGCAGCGATCAGCACGCGGTCGGCCTGCTGGCGGGCGTTGTACTGACCCACGCCGTAGTCCAGCAGGCTCCAGGTCAGGCCCAGGTCTAGCGTGCTGTGATGGGGGGCGCTGGAGAAGGACGAATCGGTGGAGGTGGGCCCATACACCGGGCTGAACGGCGAGCTGAACGTTGCACGCTCCACACTGCGGTCCGAGTAGCCGGCCTGCGCCACCAGCTTGGGCAGCATGTCCAGGCGCGTGACGTCAAGCTGGCGCAAGGCCATGGCCTCCTCCAGCAAGCGCACCCGACGGTCCAGGTTGTATTTCAGGGCCCGTGCCATGGCCTCATCCAAGGTCAAGGGGCCCGTGACGGGCTGCACGTCTTTTCTCGCGGTCTCACGGTCAGCCTGGTTGGCCAGGTCAATGTCGCCCTGGCTCAGCGGCGCAGGCGCCAGGGTCGAGCAGGCGGAAAGTCCGAGCAAAGCGACGCCCACCAGGCAGGCAGTGAGGGGGTTGGCGCGGAAAGGACGGTCTTGTGTCATGGCAGTTTGGGAAAGTGTTTGAGCAGCCAGCGCCGACCACACCCGTTGTCTCAACCGGGCTGGCCCCCCCCGATGGAAACCGGGGTGATGCCGAATCCACTCCTGCCCCACGCGGGAGCAGCAGGCCATGCGGCGGCGGTGGCGGATTGAGGTCAGTTTCTTTCGGATACGGGGGTGGGTTCAATCCGGCCGCAGCACCACCGGGCGAGACACCGCCGGCGATGTGGAACCGACGGCTCGGTGGGCAATGCCATGAGGGGCGGGCAGCGCGCCCTCCTCACCCTCCTGCCGCGAGAACGTGGCCGCCACGTCGGCGGCCAAGGGGCGTGACAGGCGCACACACCCCGCAGCAAATCATGGACTACGCCATTTCTTGATGAACAGCCGTCATGACCAGCCCACGATGCGACGGGAGCACAGGTTCATCACCGCTGCTGCACACAGCCATCCCTCGGCCGTCCAGATGCAGGTGAAACCGGCCACCACTTCTGGTTCGGACCGCTGGCCTCGAAGTCGCGCTGCAAATGGCTGGGCGCGATGCGGTTCTCAAGCCTGGTGCCCGTATCACCAAGTAGCCTGCGTCGCTTGTGACGGGCTTGCCGCTTGGCCAAGTGCATCCGCCGGATGCCCCGGTTCATCCCGCAACTCTCGCCCTGCGCTCGAGGGTCATACCAGAAAGCAAAAGCCCCACTGGCCAAAAGTGCCCGCGGAGAATGAATCGGCAAAGGAAGGGAAAAAGTCTCCGGGGAGAGCCAGCAGAGAAACTGGACCCGGCTGGAAGCCCGCAGGAAATGGGGCTCTGGAATGCAAAAGGGCCCCCGCGTTGCGGGGGCCCTTTTTATCTGGCGGAGTGAGAGGGATTCGAACCCTCGATGAGGCTCTACACCCCATACTCCCTTAGCAGGGGAGCACCTTCGGCCACTCGGTCATCACTCCAGAAGCCGCGTATTATGCCTCAAAAATTGGGGCCTTTTGGCGGCGGTGGATCAGGCCTTGATCGCGTCGGCGTCCTGGTCCAGGTCGAACTCGCGGTGCAGCGCGCGCACGGCCAGCTCCATGTACTTCTCGTCGATCACGACCGAGGTCTTGATCTCGGAGGTGGAGATCATCTGGATGTTGATGCCCTCGGTGCTCAGGCAACGGAACATGCGGCTGGCCACGCCAACGTGGCTGCGCATGCCAATGCCCACGATGCTCACCTTGCAGATGCGCACGTCGCCCACCACATCGGCCGCACCCAGCGCCGGCACCACCTTGGACTTCAGCAAGTCCATGGTTTTCTGGTATTCGTTGCGGTTAACGGTGAAGCTGAAGTCGGTCTTGCCGTCTTTGCTCACGTTCTGAATGATCACGTCAACTTCGATGTTGGCGTCGGCCACCGCACCCAGAATCTGGGCGGCAATGCCAGGCTTGTCGGGCACGCCCAGCACAGAGATCTTGGCCTCGTCGCGGTTGAACGCAATGCCGGAAACGACGGCTTGTTCCATGGTTTCGTCTTCCTCAAAAGTGATCAGGGTGCCAGAGCTGGCTTCTTCGTTCAGGTCGATGTCCCAGGGCGTGAAGCTGGAGAGCACACGCAGCGGCACCTTGTACTTGCCGGCGAATTCCACCGAGCGGATCTGCAGCACCTTGCTGCCCATGCTGGCCATCTCCAGCATCTCTTCAAAGCTCACGCGAAGCAGGCGGCGGGCCTCGGGCACCACGCGGGGATCGGTGGTGTACACGCCGTCCACGTCGGTGTAGATCAGGCACTCTGCCGCCTTGAGCGCGGCGGCCACGGCCACGGCCGAGGTGTCGCTGCCGCCACGGCCCAGCGTGGTGATGTTGCCGGCCGGGTCAACGCCCTGAAAGCCGGTGACGATGACCACCTTGCCGGCAGCCAAATCAGCGCGAATGCGCTCGTCGTCGATCGACTCGATGCGGGCCTTGGTGTAGGCGTCGTTGGTCTTGATCGGCACTTGCCAGCCGGCGTAGCTCACGGCCTCCAGGCCTTCGGCCTGCAGGGCAATGGCCAGCAGGGCCGACGAGGCTTGCTCGCCAGTAGAGGCCAGCATGTCGAGTTCGCGGGAATAGGCCTTGCCCGGCTTCTCGGGCGCCACTTCCTTGGCCAGGCCCAGCAGGCGGTTGGTTTCGCCGCTCATGGCGCTGGGCACCACGACCATTTGGTGGCCGGCACGGTGCCATTTGGCCACGCGACGTGCAACGTTGCGAATGCGCTCGGTCGACCCCATGGAGGTGCCGCCGTACTTGTGAACAATCAAGGCCATCGGGATGGGTGGGTGCTGAAAAGGCCGCGTGGGGCCGGGTGCCCAGCCGAAACCGGGCAAAACCTCGGGATTATACCGAGGGGGTGTACCGCAGGCTCTCGCCGTCGCGCAGCAGCAGGCCTGGCCCCACTTTCAGCCGGAGGCCATGGCCACGCGTGCGACAAGCCTGCACCTGGTCCAGCAATTCCTCGAGTTGCGCCGCGCTGGGCAGCACGCCATGGGCTTGACGCAACCAGTACCGCAGGGCATTGCCCTGGCGCTCTCGGCTCAAAGCCTGCAGGGCCTTGAGCCTGGGCGGCTGCCCCAGGGCCTCAAGGTCAAGGCGGGCCAGGTCGTCCAGCAGTTCCTGGGCCTGCGCTGCGTGCGAGGCAGTGCGAGCGAGTGCCTGGGCACCGTGCGGAAACAGCTCCAGCCACAGTGGCAGCAGGCGTTGGCGCAAGCGATTGCGCGTGAAGCGCAGATCTGTGTTGGTGGGGTCGTCCACCCAAGCCAACCCGCGCTCCTTCAGCGACTCTCGCAGGCGTTCGGCTGACACCGACAACAACGGCCGGGCAAACCGCACGCCATGGCGCTCGAACGCGTCGGGCATGGCGGCCAGCCCGGGCAAGCCGGCCCCACGGCTGAGGGCCAGCAGCACCGTCTCGGCCTGGTCACCAAGGTGCTGCCCCAACAGCACCACCTGCAGGTCGGCGGCCATGCCGGCCAGCGCGGTATAGCGGGTCAGGCGAGCCGCATCCTCCGGGCTTTGGCCCGGTTGAGCGCGGGCGTCCACGTGGGCCACACGAAGCGGCACGCCCAGCGACTCGCAGGTGGCGCGCACATGGGCCTCAAAGCCATCGGCGGCGGCCTGCAAGCCATGGTGCACATGCAGGGCGACCACCCGCCCTGGCCATTGCGCCTGGGCAGCGTGAACCAAGGCGGTGGAATCGGCCCCACCACTGAAGGCCACCCCAATCAGGCCGTCGACGGCCAAGGGGTGGCGGAGGGACCAGGCGGCCAATGCCTGCGCGGCAGGATCGGCCATGCGCTGCAGCGCCTCAGCGCTTGTCTTTGGCCTCGGCCTTGGTGTCGGTGAAGCGGCCATAACCGTCCAGGCGGGCATGGCGGCGCTCCAGCAGTTCCTTAACCTTGAGGTCGGCTACCTGGCGCCAGGCGTCGTTCAATGCGCGCTTGAGGAAAGCCGCCATCTGCTTGTGGTCGCGATGGGCGCCACCCACCGGCTCGTTGACGATCTTGTCGACCAGACCCAGGGCCTTGAGGCGGTGAGCCGTGATGCCCAGGGCCTCGGCGGCGTCGCTGGCGCGCTCGCTGGTCTTCCACAGAATGGAGGCGCAACCTTCGGGGCTGATCACCGAGTACACCGAGTACTGCAACATCAGCACCTGATCGGCCACCGAAATGGCCAGCGCGCCACCGGAGCCACCCTCGCCAATGATGGTGGAGATGATGGGCACCTCCAGCTGGGCCATCTCGAAGATGTTGCGGCCGATGGCCTCCGATTGCCCGCGCTCCTCGGCATCGATGCCCGGATAAGCGCCCGGGGTGTCCACAAAGGTGAACACCGGCAGCTTGAACTTCTCGGCCAGCTTCATCAGGCGCAGGGCCTTGCGGTAGCCCTCGGGCTTAGTCATGCCGAAGTTGCGCAGGCCACGCTCTTTGGTGTCGCGACCTTTCTGGTGGCCAATGATCATGCAGGGCATGCCATTGAAGCGAGCCAGGCCACCGACGATGGACAGGTCGTCGGCGAAATGGCGGTCGCCGTGCAGCTCGACGAAGTGCGTGAAGATGTCGCGCACGTAGTCAAGCGTGTAGGGCCGATCGGGGTGGCGGGCGATCTTGGTGATCTGCCACGGGGTGAGGTTGCTGTAGATGTCCTTCGTCAGTTGAAGGCTCTTGCCGGCGAGTTGCTCAATTTCTTCCGAGATGTCGACCGCCGACTCGCTCTGCACGTAACGCAGTTCCTCGATCTTGCTTTCGAGCTCGGCAATGGGCTGCTCGAAATCGAGAAAATTCTTTTTGGCCAAGGTGGACTCCTGTGCTCTTGTTTATGCCAACGACGTCGGTGACTCAGTAGTTCACCGGCACCGGATCCAGCGACCGCCAAATATACCAAGTGGCAACGCTGCAGTAAGGGGCCCATGAAGCGGCCACCTCGCGGATCTCGCTGCGGCTCACTGGCTCGCCCGAGAAGTAGGCGCGGCTGATGCCGTGCTGAAGGCCCACGTCATCCAGGGGAAGCACGTTGGGGCGCATGAGGTGAAAAATCAGGAACATCTCGGCCGTCCAGCGACCAATGCCACGAATGGCCACCAGCTCGGCAATGATGGCCTCATCGTCCATCGATTCCCACTGCTTCACGTGCACCTGGTCGTTGGCGAAGTGCAGCGCCAGGTCCACCAGGTACTCCACCTTGCGGGCCGACAAGCCACTGGCTCGCATGTCGTCCACTTTGAGCTTGAGCACGTGCTGGGGCGTCATCTTGCGCGGCAGCGCCGCGAAGCGCTCCCACACCGACTGCGCGGCCTTCACCGAGATTTGCTGTCCCACGATGCTGCGCGCCAGCGTGACGAAAGCGTCCCCGCGCGACTGCAGGCACACGCCTGCGTGCTGGGGGATGAGCTTCTTCATCACGCGGTCACGCTTGACCAGATGGCGACAAGCGTCCTGCCAATAAGCTGGCGCATCGGGCCCGAACTCGGGCAACACCACACCCACCATCAGGCACGCTCCCAGGTGGTGCCGCCCGGGCCGTCCTTGAGCACGACCCCCTGCTCCAGCAGCGCCTGCCGAATGCGGTCAGCCTCGGCGAAGTTCTTGGCTTTTTTGGCCGCGGCACGCGCCTCGATCTGGGCCTTGATGGCCGCTTCGTCCAACCCCTGTGCCGCCCCACCGCCTTGCAGGTAGGCCACCGGGTCTTGCTGCAAGAGGCCCAGCACCGCGCCCAGCGACAACAACGCCTGCGCCTTGTGCGCCAGCGACGCGGACGCGGCACCGGCCCACACCGGATCAACGGACGCCTGCTGCAAGCCCTGCACCAGCACGTTGATGTCGGAGGCCAGCGTGAAGAGCTGCCCCATGGCCTCAGGGGTGTTGAAATCGTCGTTCATCGCGTCGATGAACAGCTGCACCAGGCCATCGGCGCGGTCCAGTTCGGCCAAGGGCACGGGAACAGCCGGCTTGGCGTGGCTGGCGAGCCATTGCTGGCCGTTGCCCAGCGCGGTGTACAGGCGCTTGAGCGCCGCGCGAGCGTCATCGAGGTGAGCGTCGCTGTAGTTCAGGGCGCTGCGGTAATGGGTTCGCACGACGAAGAAACGCACCGTCTCGGCGTCGTACTTCTGCAGCACTTCGCGGATGGTGAAGAAGTTGCCCAGGCTCTTGGACATCTTTTCGTTGTCCACGCGCACAAAGCCGTTGTGCATCCAGAAGCGCGCCAGGGGCTGACCGGTGGCGCCTTCGCTCTGGGCGATCTCGTTCTCGTGGTGAGGGAATTGCAGGTCAGCGCCACCGCCGTGGATGTCGAAGCTCTCGCCCAGCATCTGGCAGCTCATGGCCGAGCACTCAATGTGCCAACCGGGGCGGCCGGGGCCGTAGTCGCTGTCCCACTTGGCCTCGCTCGGCTCGTCGGCCTTGGCGGCCTTCCAGAGCACGAAGTCCAGCGGGTCTTGCTTGCCGTCGTTCACGGCCACGCGCTCACCCGCGCGCAATTCGTCAAGCGACTTGCCCGACAGCTTGCCGTACCCAGGGAATTTGCGCACGGCGTAGTTCACGTCACCGTTGTCGCTGCGGTAGGCCAGGCCCTTGCCCTCAAGTCGGCGGATGATGCCCAGCATCTCGGGCACGTACTCGGTGGCACGGGGCTCGTGCGTGGGGCGCTCAATGCCCAGGGCGTCGGCGTCCTGGTGCAGGGCGTCGATCATGCGGTCAGTGAGCGACTGGATGGTCTCGCCGTTCTTCAGGGCGCGGGCGATGATCTTGTCGTCGATGTCGGTGACGTTGCGCACGTAGGTGACGCGGTAGCCACTGGCCTTCAACCAGCGCTGCACCACATCAAAAGCCAGCATGGCGCGGGCATGGCCAAGGTGACAGAGGTCATACACCGTCATGCCGCACACGTACATGCGCACGTGGCCGGGCTCAAGGGGCGCGAACGGCTCAAGACGCCGCGTGAGGGTGTTGTGAATCTTCAGGGACATGGGGAGGGCGAACAACGGGAGCCCTGGGCATGGCGCGCGGCCCGTGGAGGCCCGCTCGGCAAGGCCGCTCAGCCCGGACCCCTCAAGTACAATGCGCCAGTATATCCAGCCCGCCCCGGCACGGCATTGCCGCTGGCGCTGCGCTACGATTCCCAGCCACGCGGGCCAGTGGTGGCCCGGTTCGCCCTCCGAGGTTCCATGCAACACCCCGTGATCAACCCGCAGGCCGCGCGCCGTGCCTCCTTTGCCCTGAACGTGCGCCACCTGGCCACCGCCACCGCTTGCGCCATGGCCTTCTTCACTCTGCCTGCCCTGGCGCAGGGTGATGAGGCAGCAGAGGTCAATCGCCTGCTGCGCGCGGGCCAGTACAGCGAGGCCCTGATCAAGGCCGATCAGGCACTGGCGGCCAAGCCCAAAGACCCACAGTTGCGGTTTCTGAAGGGGGTGATCCAGACGGAAAGCGGCAAGACCTCGGACGCCTTGGTGACCTTCACCAAGCTCACCGAAGACTTTCCCGAACTGCCTGAGCCCTACAACAACCTGGCCGTGCTCTACGCCAACCTCAGCCAGTTCGACAAGGCCCGCGCCGCGCTGGAAATGGCCATCCGCACCAACCCCAGCTACGCCACTGCGCACGAAAACCTGGGTGACGTGTACGCCAAGCTCGCCAGCCAGGCCTACAGCAAGGCCCTGCAGCTGGACGCTGGCAACACCGCTGTGCCCCCCAAACTCAACCTGATCCGCAACCTGTTCAATGGCACCGGGTCCACCGCCCGCCCGGCCAGCGCGGTGCTGGCGCCGGCTGCCGCCAAGCCCAGCGCACCCGCCCAGGCCGCACCGGCACAGCCCGCCGCGCCCACCGCCAGCGCTGCGCAGGGTGAGGTGCAAAACACCATCGACACCTGGGCCAAGGCCTGGTCCTCAAAAGACGTGAGCGGCTACCTCGGAGCCTATGGTCCCGACTTCACCCCACCCAACGGCCAGAACCGCAAAGCCTGGGAAGCCGAGCGCCGCTCTCGCATCGAACCGCGCAAGAGCATCTCGGTGACCGTCTCTGACCTGAAGGTCGACGTGAACGGCGACAAGGCCACGGCCCAATTCCGCCAGGCCTACAACTCGGACAGCCTGAACATCACCAGCCGCAAGCGCCTTGACCTGGTCAAGAGCGGCAACCGCTGGCTGATCGTGCGCGAGAGCACTGGCGGTTGATGGTCCAGGGGCGTCGCCGCCAGCCGGGGCTCACTGCGCGCCCACTGCCACTCGCCACCCTGCCCTGGCGGCGCCTGGGGGGCGTATGCCTGACCGCGATCTGCCTTCTCACGGCCTGGGCTGCCTGGCGCCGTGATCTGCCCGTGCCCGATCCGCGCGGCGCCGACATGGCCTTGTCGCCGGGGCGCGGCATCATCGAGCGGGCAATGGCGGCCGTAGATCCCTCCGCTGGCACCGCCTCGTTGAGCAGCACCCGCCTTCGCCTGGACGACAGCCACTGGAAGGCGGTGAAGCCCACACTGGCAGCGGCGGAGACGCGCCTGATCGACATCTACCGGCTCATCGGCAACGGTCGCACCCAAGAGGCATTGGCACTCTCCGCCGAGCTCGTGCGCGACCACCCCAACTTCCAATTGGCCCAACTGGTGCACGGTGACCTGCTGAGCCTGCGGATACGACCGGTTCGCCAGTTGGGCGACGTGGCCGACACCCAGGCCGTCGCGGCGCGCGACCAGTTGGCCGCCTTGCGAGAGGAATCCCGCCGGCGCCTGCAGGCCCTGGCCGAGCGACCTCCGGAAGGCGCCATTCCATCCGCTTTTCTCGAACTGGCGCCGTCAAGCCGACACGCCATTGCGGTGGACGCCTCGCGCTCGCGCCTGTACCTGTTCGAAAACCGCAGCCGCCCCGACACCGATGGCGCCCCTGCCCTGCGCCTTCTGGCCGACTTCTACATCTCCGTGGGTCTGGCCGGCATCGACAAGACCACCGAGGGCGACAAGCGCACGCCGCTGGGCGTGTACTACATCACCAGCACCCTCGACCCGGACAGCCTGCCCGACCTTTACGGTGCCGGCGCCCTTCCACTGAACTACCCCAACGCACTGGACGTACAGCGCGGCAAGACTGGTAGCGGCATCTGGCTGCACGGCACGCCGTCCGACCAGTTCGTGCGAGCCCCCCAGGCATCGGACGGCTGCGTGGTGATGTCAAACCCCGACCTGAAGCGACTGCTCGACACGGTGCAAATTCGCAGCACGCCAGTGCTCATCGCGCAGCGCCTGGAATGGGTGAACCCCATTGAACTGGCCGATGATCGCGAGGCTTTCACAGAGGCACTGGAAACCTGGCGACGCAGCCGCAGCCAACGCGACTTGGCCACCCTCAAAGGGCTTTACTCACCGCGCTTTCAGCAACAGGGCAGTGGTCTGGCCCAATGGTGGCCGCGAATCGAAACCGAACTGGCCGCACAGCCCGTGCGCGAACTCCGGCTGAAGGAGCGGTCGATGCTGCGCTGGCGCGACCACGAAGACGTGATGGTCGTGACCTTCGGCGAAGTCGCCGCTGGCCAGGTGCGCGGCCAGACTCGCCGCCAGTACTGGGTGCGCGAGAACGACCGCTGGTACATTATTTTTGAAGGAGTCATCTGACATGTCCCTCCCGCTGCTGCGCCGACGAACCGTGGCCTTCTTCGCCGCCGCTTCACTGGCTCTGCCCTTGCTGGCCGCCACCCCGGAAAAACCTCCCCGCGTTCGACTGAGCACCAGCCAGGGAGACATCGTGGTCGAGCTCAACCCGGCCAAGGCCCCTAAGACGGTGGAGAACTTCCTGCAATACGTGGCCGACCAGCACTACGATGGCACCGTGTTCCACCGCGTGATCGACAACTTCATGATCCAGGGCGGCGGCTTCACCGCCGACCTGCAGCAAAAGCCCACCCGCGCGCCGGTGCCCCTTGAGGCCAGCAACGGGCTCAAGAATGACCGTGGCACCATCGCGATGGCGCGCACGTCCAACCCCAACTCGGCCACGTCGCAGTTTTTCATCAACGTGGTGAACAACGACAACCTCAACGCGCCCAAGCCCGACGGCTACGGCTACACCGTGTTTGGCCGCGTGGTCAGCGGCATCGAAGTGGTCGACAAGATCCGCGCCGTGCCCACCGGCAACCGGGGCATGTTCCAGAACGTGCCCCAAACCCCCATCACCATCCTCAAAGCCACTCTGGAGAAATGACCATGGCCAACCCCCAAGTTGAATTGCACATCGCCGGCATGGGCGTGATCACGCTCGAACTCGACGCCGAGAAAGCCCCCCTGTCCACTGAGAACTTCCTGTCGTACGTGAACAAGGGCCACTACAACAACACCATCTTCCACCGCGTCATTCCGGGCTTCATGATCCAGGGCGGCGGCTTTGAGCCGGGCATGAGCCAGAAGCCCACCGACAAGCCGATCAACAACGAGGCCAACAACGGCCTGAAGAACGAGGTTTACACCATTGCCATGGCGCGCACCAGCGACCCGCACTCGGCCACGGCACAGTTCTTCATCAACGTCACCAACAACGGCTTCCTCAACCACACCGCGCCCAGCGCCCAGGGCTGGGGCTACGCGGTCTTCGGCAAGGTGGTCTCGGGCACCGAGATCGTCAAGCAGATCGAGGGCGTGCCCACGGGCAACCGCGGCTTCCACGCCGACGTGCCCAAGACCGACGTGGTCATCGAAAAGGCAGTTGCGCTTTGATGCAAGGGGCCCTCGGGCCCCTTGCGTTTTCTCATGCCGGACCTCTCTCCCGCCCTTCATGCCGGCCCGAACGAATGGCGGGCCCCCGATCACTGGCGGGTGATCGATTTCGTCTCCGACCTGCACCTGCAATCCGGCGAGCCCGCCACCTGGCAGGCCTTCGAGCGCTACCTCCAGCGGGCACCCGCACCTGACGCGCTCTTTGTTCTTGGCGACCTCTTCGAGGTCTGGATCGGCGACGACGCGCTGGACCAAGGCGCCAGTGCACCGGGCGATGCGGAACCCCCGTTCTGGCGCGCCTGCGCGGCCGCACTGCGCCGCTTCTCCGAACACACCGCCCTCTTCTTCATGGCGGGCAATCGCGATTTCCTGCTGGGCCCCGACGGGCTGCGCGAGATGGGCATGCAAGCCTTGCCCGACCCCACCGTGCTGGTCTGGCACGGCCAGCGTTACCTGCTCAGCCACGGCGACGCCTGGTGCGTGGCCGACACCGATTACCAGCGCTTTCGGCAACAGGTGCGCACCGCTGCTTGGCAACAAGATTTCCTGGCCCGGTCCCTCGCCGAGCGCCAGGCGGTGGCCCGCCAATTGCGCGCCCAAAGCGAAGCGCGCAAGCGCCAGTTGGGGCCGGACCCCAGCCTCTGGGCCGATCTGGACGATGCCACCGTTCGCCAGCAACTGCAGGCGGCCTCAGCCGAAATCCTGATCCACGGCCACACCCACCGCCCCGCCGAACACAGCCTGGGCCAAGGCCTGCGCCGCCTGGTGCTGAGCGACTGGGACGCCACAGCCCGCCCCGCGCGGCTGCAAGTCTTGCGTCTGAGCGGGCAAGGCTTGGAACGCCTGGACCTGCCGGCGGTCTGACCCCGCATGTGGAGAACCTTCAAGAGCTGGCTGCCCCCCGCATGGCAAGCCATTCCCGAGGTGCCCGAGGCGCTGTGGCGACGCACCTTGGCGCACTACCCTTTCTTGTCATGCCTGGATGAACCCGATCGCCAGCGCCTGAAGTCGCTGTCGGCGGCCTTTCTGGCCGAGAAGGAGTTTCACGGCGCCCACGGCCTTGCGGTGACCGACGAAATGGCCCTGGCCATCGCGGCCCAGGCCTGCCGCCCCTTGCTGGGCATGCGCGGCACCGATGGTCGCCCTCGCCCGCACCCGCTGCAAGCCCTGGCCTGGTACGACGACTTCGTGGGCATCGTGGTGCAGCCTGGCGCCGCCCTGGCGCGGCGCCGCGTGACGGACACCAGCGGCGTCGTGCACAGCTACACCGAAGCACTCGCCGGCGAGGCCATGGACCGCGGCCCGGTGATGTTGAGCTGGGAAGACGTGGCCCAGGCAGGCACGCTGGCCGAACGCGGCACGAACGTGGTGATCCACGAATTCGTGCACAAGATCGACATGCGCGGCATGCGCCTTGGCGAACACCCAGACGGCGCGCCACCGCTATTTGCCGGCTTCATGGGCTGCGCCACGGTGCTTGATGCCACCGAACGCTGGCGCCGCACCATGCAAGAGGCCTACGCCAGCTTTCGCGAAGCCCTGAGCATGGCCGAGCGTTTCGGCGGCGAGCCCCCCTGGCTGGACGACTACGCCGCCAAAGACCCCGCCGAGTTCTTTGCCGTGACCTGCGAGGCCTACTTCGTCAACCCACAGCGCTTTGAACAGGCGTTTCCGGCGCTGCGAGCCCTCTACGACGCGTTCTTCAACGCTTGAGCAGCACCTTCAGCACGGACTGAAGGCGCCGCGCCGCGGCCGCCTCGTGCCGACCAGCCAACACGGCGGCGACGTCCTTCGCCCAGGTGTCGATGGGCGCGGGCGCGTTGCGCTGGGTGAGCAGCTGCAGCTGCAGCAAGCGGCGATCGCTCAGGTGTTCGGCCGGCGTGGGCACATCGGCCGCCATCTCCAGGCGCAACAGGGCTTGTGCAGGCAACTCGGCCGCGGGCTGGCTCAAGGCCTTGCCCCAGGCGGCGCGGTCAGCCGCGTTCAAGCGCGACCCCAGGGCCTGCGCCGACGGCAATTGCTCGGCATCACGGCCTTCCCAGGCGGTCATGAGCTGGGTCAGCACCTCGCCGTGGGCCTGGGCCGCCAGCTTGCGCAGACTGGCCTGTGCCGCTTCAATGGCTTGGCGCTGCGCGCGGAAAGCCACATCGCCCAGACGCGGCCCGCGCGGGGCGCGATCGTCACGGGGGCCACGGGCATCACGGAAGTCGCGGCCGTCGCGCGAATCCCGGCCATCGCGGCCGGGGCGACCGTCACGGCGAGCATCGCGCGCAGCGGGTTCGGCGCGCTTTTGGCCTGGGCGATCGTCGCCACGCATGGCCACCAGCTTGCGAGCCGGCGCGGCCGGCGCGGGGCTGGGTGTTTCGGCTGCAGCATCGGCCGATGGCTCGGCGGCGGGGCCAGAAGCCGGTGCGGCCTCGCCCGACTGCCCCTGAGGCGCGGGCTCGGCGGCCAGTGCGGCTTCAAGCGCTGACATGGCGGCGCGAATCTGCTGAGCATCCCCCGTGGCACTCGCTGCCTCCAGGGCACGCGCCGCGTCCAGCACGCGCTGGTCGTGCGCGCTCAGGGCGGTGGCAGCCTTTTCGCGCTCGGCAGACTTGCGAGAAAACGCCGCGTCCAGGGGGGCGCGGAAGGCTTCCCACAGCTTTTGCTCGTGCTTGCGGTCCAGCGGCACCGAGTGGGCCTCGGCCTGCCAGCGCTGCTGCAGCGCCTTGATGGCGTCGATGCGCAGGGTAGGCGCCTCCCCCAGGGCCTGGGCCTCTTGAATCAGGGCCTGGCGGCGTGCGGTGCTCTCGGCCTGCGCGGCCTCCAGGCGAGCATGGGCCGCGTGCATGGCCTCCTTCCAGACCGGCTGGATGTCGGCAAACGCCTTTTCGCTCAGGTGGCCCGCTTCGCGCCAGCGCTCGGAGAAGCCGTGCAGCGCACGGATCTGGCCCTTCCAGTCGGTGCTCTCGGCGTTCGCGGCCGTCCACGCACGAAGTTCTTCGATGATGGCCAGGCGCTGACCCTTGGTGGCCTCGCTCTGCGCGCGCACCTGGGTCAGCCAGGCCTCCACCACCTTGTGGGCCTCGTTGCACGCTTCGTCGAAGCGCTTCCACAGCGCGTGGTTGGGCTGACCGCCCTGGTCGGTGGCCTTCCACTGCTCACGCAGGGCGCGCAGGGTCTCCTGCATCTTGCGTCCACCCAGGCGCTGGCCTTCGGGCGCCTTCACCAGGGCCTCAGCCTTGGCCACGAGTTCTTCGCGAATCTGGTCGGCGCGCCAGCGCTGCCAGCCCTCGAGTTCGCCGGCCTTGGCCAGCGCGGCATGGGCGCGCGCTTCCAGTTCGGCAGAAATCACGCGGGCATTGGCCTTGAGCAAGGCGCGCACATCGGCCGACGCTTTCGGGGTGGCCTTGCCATGACCTTCGGCGAGTTCTTTTTCCAGCACGGTCAAAGCAGCGTCGAGTTCGGCGGCCACCCGCTTGGCCCGCTCTTGCTGGGCTTGGGTATCGGCGGCGGCACGTTCGGCGGCGGCCAGCGGCTCCTGGCCTCGTTGCACGCGCAGCTCATCGGCCCACACCGGGACGGCAGGCAGCGCCGCCTGTGGGTCTTCGGCGGCGGCCACCGCCTGGGTGAGCGCTGCCTCGAAGGCGTCCCACACCAATTGGAGTTGCTGGCGAGAGGCGTCGAGCATGGGCGGGAACTTCGGTTCGACGCTGGCCCACTGCTCATTGGTGGTCAGGCCCTGGGCCTGTTGCTGCCACTGCGCCACGTCGGCCCGCAGGGCATCGGCGGCCTGCTGGGCTTCGCGCCAGGGCTTGGTCGAAAGCACCTCGATGCGCTGTGCCAGCAGCACCGATGCCTCGCGCTCCACTTGCACGGCGTGCTGCAGGTCTTCAATGGCCCGCACCCGTTCGGCCAGCGACTGGCGCAAGGCCGCCAGGGGCTCGCGCGACAAGGGCGCACCTGCGCGCGCCGCATCTCGTTGCCAGGCCAGGGCGTCGGCCAGGTTCAGCCGGGACTGCGCCAGCAAAGCCTGGGCCTTCTCCGCCCAGTCGGCCGCGATCTGCTCTTGCGTCTTCTGGCGCTTGATCTCGTCCAGCTTTTCTTTCACCGGCTTGGCAGCGCCGCGATCCCGGTTGGCCATGTCCTTGTAGACCTCGGCCAGCAACTCGGCGGAAGGATCGGTGGCCAGCCACTCGCGCAGCCGTGCGGCGCGCTCGCCAGAAGTGGGCGCGGAGAAGGCGCCACCGGTGACGGCGTCGAGGGGATGGGAGGCGTTGGCGGGTTTGGCAGGTGGCGTGTTCACGGCAGGATCAGCGGCTTGAAAAGGGCGCAATGGGGAGACGACGGGCACGGTGGGCAGGCGGTGCGGGCCTGCACGGTCGCGCCCGGCGAAAACGCGTATTGTCGCCGCTGTCTGCCCCGGTGTAACGCCCTAGCGCGGAGCGATTTGCAGCTCGACCCTTGGTGCCCAGGCCTGATCGGCTGCCTTGAGCACTGGCGCCCCGATAAACAAACGGTCTTCGGGCACCTTCTGTTCGGCCAGGTGCTCCTTGACAGCCACCGCCCTGGCCACCGCCAGTTCGCGCATGGCGTTGTCGCTCACGGGCGTGGCCGCCAGCAGCAAGGCTTCCATTTCTGCCTGGGGAATGTCCTTGGCCATGCCCAGCAGGTTGCGTGGTTTGGGAATGTCAGCTCGGCGGTAGACCTCGCGCAGCAAGGCGGGGTATTCCTCCGTGCTCACTGTCACTTGCTGGGGCACGGCGCCCCCTGCGCGCGCAAGTGCCCGCCGCTTCTCGGCCCTGACTTGCTCGTCCAGGCGGGCGCGCTGGTAGGCGTTGCGCTCGGCTTCCAGGTCGCTCTGGCCCACCACGGTCAGCACCAGGGCGGGCCGGTCTTGCAGGGCCTTGGCCACGGCATTGAGTTGCTCACGCGCTGCGTCGCCCAAGTCGGCACGCCCGGCCTCGAAGGGCACCAGGCCCTGTTCTGCATGGCCGCCGCTGAACGCAGACGCAATCAGCGAAAACGGCGAGGTGATGGCCTTGCCGATCAGGTTCAACACCAGGCGCACGATGATGGGGCCCAGCCGGAACTGAGGGTCGTTGATCGAGCCGCTGATGGGCAAGTTGATGTCGATCACACCGTTTCGGTCGGCCAACAAGGCCACCGCCAGCTTGACCGGCAGGTTGGGCGCCTGACTGCCTTCAATGCGGTCACCAAAGGTGAGTTGGTTGAGCACGATCTGGTTGCTCGCGGTCAACTGTCCGCTGGGCTCGATGCGGTAGGCCACATCCACGCTGAGCTTGCCCCTCTGGATGCCATAACCGGCGTACTTGGCGCTATAGGGCGACAAAGGAGGCAGTTCCAGGTCACGCACGCGCCCCTTCACGTCCAGCGCGAGCGGCCTGGCCAACGGGTTGAGACGACCGGTGATTTCCAGGGCGGCGGTGCCTTCTGCTCGGCCGCGCAGCGACAGGTCGGCCAGCGCGGGCGCTTGCTCACCGGCTGCCGGCAGGCTGGAGAAGGCACTGATCCCTCCAGAGAGTTCGTTCAGGTTGGCCGAGTAATTGGGCTGGATGAAGCGGTCAGAGAAAAGCACACGGCCATTCACCAGACTGATCGGGCCGAAGCGAATATCGGGAGGCGGCCCGGCGGTGGCGGGCTGCTGGTTCGTGTCGGCGCCACCTGCGGGCGCTGGTTTCACCAGGTCTTGCAGGTTGATGCGGCCCGTCTCCGCCACGATCACCCGAGCGAAGTAATCGCTCAGCACCGTCTCGGCCACTGCCAGGCGAAGAGGCTCGTCTGGCGTCAGTTTGAAGTTCACCCCCCGCAACTGCAGCGATTTCCACAGCAGCAGGTCTTCGGCCGGCGACAGGGTGCTGGCACGCACATCGTCCAGCACCGCATCTCCGGCCACCGAGACCGCCACGCCACGCTTGTGCTGGAACGCCTCCACCCGCCCCCGGAAGCTCGCGTCTGCGCGCTGCAGGTCCAGGTTCAGGCGCTCGCTGACATAGGGCTCCACGGCCTGAAGCGGCAGGCGCTCGGCCTGCACTTGGCCGCTCCAGCGCCAGCCGGCTTGCGCTGAAGGCAGGCGCACCACACTTTTCACCGACAAGCGTCCGGCCTCAGCCCGCCGGGCCGACACTGACGCCACCCGCGCTTGCAAGGTGATGGGCACATCCGCCTGCCGCGCCGCCATGGGCTGCAGGCCTTGCGCGCTCAGGTTCAGCTCGCTGAGCACCAACTGCACTGGCGTGGCTGGCAGGCGGTCGGTCCAGGCCAGGCGCGCGCCGTTCACGGCCAGCTTGCCCACTTGCACCGACCAGGGAGCCGCAGTCGGTGTCGCTTGACGGGCCTGCGCCGCCTCTCGCCCGGACGGCAACCAACGCTCCGCCATCCAGCGCCCTTGGGCATCACGTTGCACGGGCAGGTTCAGGCCATCCAGCGTCACCGCCCCCAGGGCCACGCGACGGCCAGGCAGGTCAAGCACCGCGTCGTCCACCTGCAGCCGCGCCCACTGCGCCAGGTCTTCGCGCCCCGACCTCAGGCGCATGCCGTCCACACGCGCTTGCAGCGCACTGAGCGTCAAGGCCATGGCGCGGCCCTCAGCGGGGGCCCGCCAGACCAGATCGAACGCCGCCTGGGCCCGGCCCTCAAGGTCGGGCACCAGCGCTTCTTTCACATAGGGCCCCACCGCCGACAAAGGCAGAGGCCCGGCCTCCACGCGCAAACGGGCCTCGCGGTCCGACACATCGCCCTTGGCCAACACCGGGGCGCCGTTCAGGCGGGCCTGAACGCTCAAGGGGGCCGGGGCCGTTTCAGGCCAGCGCCAGGGGCCTCCACTCAATTCCCCGTCAGACAGGGTCAAGGTAGCCGCTGGGCGGGTGGTGGCGTCTCGCCAATCGACAACGCCCGCGCGCACCGACACCTCGGCCAACTGCACCCGCCAGGGCGACGCACTGGGGGGCGCGGCCTTCTGCGCTCCAGGTCGAGGAGTGGGCATGAGGGTAGCCAGCAAGCGCTCAACGTTCAAGCGGCCGCTGGCGTCACGAGACAGGCCCAAGCGAGGCCCCTGCAGGCGCACATGGTCCAGCGTCAGCACGCGGGCAAAGGGCTCGAAGCGCTGCACGCCCACCTCAAGGCGATCCCAGGCGAGCCAGTCCTGTTCTTGGCCATCCAAGCGCTGAGCCACCTTCAGACCAGACAGACCCAGGCCCCCAGACAACACGACCACCGGGTCGTTGGTCTGCTCGAACAGCACCTTGAGCGACAGGTGCAAGGTGCCAGCCTGCGGCCGGACTCCCCAGGCTTTGGGCCAATAAGGCAAGTAGGGCGAGACATCCAGCGCGGGCACGTCCAGGCTGGCCTCGGTGTGGTGACTCTGGGCAAAAGGCGTGGTCTGAAGGACCGAATCGAACTGGCTGCCATTGAGGGTGAACGCCAGTCGCGGCTGGGTGATCACCTCGCGTTTGGAGGCCAGGTTGCTGAGAAAGGGCACGGTGAGGTGCACGCCATCCACGCGATGGGTCAGCCCCAGCGGCTCATCAATGAAAGTGCCCTGACCGCCCACCAGTTCCAGGTTGAACAAGGCAAATCGGGCGGGCTCGGCGTCGGGTGCCGAGGGCTTGGCCTGCAGGCGCTCCAGCACGTCATCAATGTCGTAGCGTCCCTCGCCCAGGTGGCGAATCGCCACGCGCAGTCCTTCCAGCCGAATGGCGTCCAGCACAGGCGCCAAGCGCACCAGGGACTGCAGCTCAGCATCTATATAGAGACGGTCCCAGCCCAGCTGCTCCCCTTGGCCACTGGCATCGGCCACCCGCAGCCCCTCCACCACCATTTCCAGCGACCAAGGCGTCAGCGACACCTTGTCCACCGACACGGCACGCCCCAGTGCCGCACTGCCCTGCTTTTCCACCTGCCACTTGAGCAACGGGGGCAAGGCCAGGCCAAGCAAAGCCCACAAAACCACCAGGCCCCCCGAGACCCACGCCAAGCGTCGGCCCCATTGCCGACGCCGGGGCGCGAGCCAGGATGAAAGCCGCGTGATGAGGGGGGATGTCTGGGGGCGCATGGGCAGGAGTATCGCCAATCACCGTGCCCTTCCCAAATGAAGAAACCCCGGCAAGCCAGGCTTGCCGGGGTTGACGGCGGGCTAAAGCACTTGCCGTCGGGCGGGCGGTGGGAGGGTGATGTCCCACCAGCCGAGGGGGCAACAGATTGCCCCCATTAAAGGCCGGTTAGCGGCGTCACCGCTTGACCGGCTGAGGCTGGTCCTGAAGACCAGCGACTCAACCTTAATGCCGCGCCTCGGGTGGTGCAACCACGTGGCGACTGAACGGTCATGGGGAATTTTTATCGCCTACCAAGGGGCGATGAGATCGCGCCAAAAGCTCTAGCGGCAAACGCGAATGGCGGCCATCAACCGACAAACGGCAGCCTTTTTGACACACAGGAGAAACAGCCAGGCAAGGGCCATTTCCCCTGGGGAAACCCGATGTCAATGTCATTGACGACACCTTTATTTATTACTTTTTTTCATAAAAAACGACATCTAAAACATTGACTGGATATTTATCTCTCCCTACTATCCGCCGGTTTTGCCCGGAAGGGCCCGACCGAACGCTGCCGCTAGAGGCTAATTCGGCCCCGACGTCGACCAAACGACCGGAGCCGATGGCGACCCAATCCAACGGAACACGACCTCCGGGTCTCATCCGCCATGAAAGGAGCGACACATGTCTGCCATGCAATTCACGCCGAACAAGAGCGCCTCACGCGCCATGGCGTCCCTGAAGATCACGTTGGGTGACGTGTACCGGGGCTTTTTCGACATCACCCACAACAGCCTGGCACTGCTGGGCATGCTGCTCGCCATGTCGGTGGTCGTGCTCAGTGCACGCCCTGACCTGCGAACCACGGCCGAAGAGCAACTGCTGGGCTGGCTGCTGCAACGCCAGGAGGCGGTGGCTGGGTCCGCCGATATCGAACCTGAGCCCACTGCGGTGGACCGGGTGACCGCTGCACTGCCCGCCGAGCTGCCAGAACAACAGGCCAAGGTGACCTACTGGCTCAGCCGCAAGTACCGCGTGGCGCCCGAGCCGCTGGGCGCCCTGGTGGCCGAGGCATTCACCGTGGGCGAGAAGGTCAACCTCGACCCCACGCTCATCCTGGCTGTGATGGCGGTGGAGTCGCGCTTCAACCCCTTCGCCCAAAGCCCAGTGGGCGCCCAAGGGTTGATGCAGGTGCTCACCCGAGTGCACACCGACAAATACGAGGATTTCGGAGGTCAGCTGGCCGCATTTGATCCCGTTTCCAATCTGCGAGTGGGGGTTCAGGTCCTGAAAGACGCCATCCGCCGCGCAGGGTCGGTGGAAGGTGGCCTGCGCCTCTATGTGGGCGCAGTGACGACCGATGGCAGCGGTTACATCAACAAGGTAATGGCCGAACACCTGCGCATTCAGAGCGTGGCACTGGGCAGGCCCGTTCCGCGCACGGCCATGCCGGCACCCGCAGTCATTCCCGTGTCCACCCCGGTTCACCCGGCCCAAGCGCCTGGAGCAGAAATCGAGGCCGTGGTGCCCAGCGCCACCACGCGACCCGCTGCGGCATTGGCCCACTCCTGAGCGGCCGTTGGCCGCTCGGCTAGAATTCGCCGCGTACGCAACTGGCGATAGGCGCCCAGGTCAACTGGGTGCTGACGTGGCCCCCCGGCACACTGGCCGGGACAACCACTGGGAAGCGTACCGCCCGCCAGACTCACGCTCCGGGCGACCCGCCGTTCGCCTGGGCAGCCCTTGTCACCGCGCAAGGTTTCACGTCTCACAGGACTGCCATGTACGACCGCAACATTCTCATTGAGCAAACCGATCCCGAGCTGTTCGCCGCCATCCAGGCCGAGAACGCCCGCCAGGAACACCACATCGAGCTGATCGCCAGCGAAAACTACGCCTCGCCAGCCGTGATGGCCGCCCAAGGCACCCAGCTCACCAACAAATACGCCGAGGGCTACCCGGGCAAGCGTTACTACGGCGGTTGCGAGTACGTGGACATCGCCGAGCAGCTGGCCATTGACCGCGTCAAGCAACTTTTCGGCGCCGATGCGGCCAACGTGCAACCCCACTGCGGTGCGTCGGCCAACGAAGCCGTGTTCCTCGCCTTCCTGAAGCCGGGCGACACCATCATGGGCATGAGCCTGGCCGAAGGGGGTCACCTCACCCACGGCATGCCGCTGAACATGTCTGGCAAGTGGTTCAACGTGGTCTCCTACGGCCTGAACGCCCAGGAAGAGATCGACTACGACGCCATGGAAGCCAAGGCGCGCGAGCACAAGCCCAAGCTCATCGTGGCCGGTGCGTCTGCCTATAGCCTGCGCATCGATTTCGAGCGCTTCGCCAAGATCGCCAAGGAAATCGGCGCCATCTTCATGGTGGACATGGCCCACTATGCTGGCCTGATCGCCGCGGGCGTGTACCCCAACCCGGTGCCCTTCGCCGACGTGGTCACCTCCACCACCCACAAGAGCCTGCGCGGCCCGCGTGGCGGCATCATCCTGATGAAAGCCGAGCACGAGAAGGCCATCAACAGCGCCATCTTCCCCGGCCTGCAAGGTGGCCCGCTGATGCACGTGATCGCGGCCAAAGCGGTAGCCTTCAAGGAAGCCCTGACGCCCGAGTTCAAGGCCTACCAACAGCAGGTCGTGAAAAACGCCCAGGTCGTTGCCCAGACGCTCACCGAGCGGGGCCTGCGCATCGTGTCCGGCCGCACCGAAAGCCACGTGATGCTGGTCGACCTGCGCGCCAAAGGCATCACCGGCAAGGAAGCCGAGGCCGTGCTGGGCCAAGCCCACATGACCATCAACAAGAACGCCATTCCCAATGACCCGGAAAAGCCCATGGTCACCAGCGGCGTTCGCATCGGCACCCCTGCCATGACCACCCGCGGCTTCAAGGAAGAAGAAGCCCGACTGACCGCCAACCTCATCGCTGACGTGCTGGACAACCCGCGCGACGCGGCCAATATCGAAGCCGTGCGCGCCAAAGTCAATGCCCTGACCGCGCGCTTCCCGGTCTATAAGTGATGCCCGCCGCCGGCGACCGCGCATGAAGTGCCCTTTCTGCGGACACCTTGAAACCCAGGTCGTGGAAACGCGCGTCTCCGAAGACGCAGACTTCATCCGCCGCCGCCGGCAGTGCGGTCATTGCGAGAAACGCTTTACCACCTACGAAAGGCCGGAGGTCAGCTTCCCGGCCGTGGTGAAAAAGGATGGCCGGCGGATGGACTACGTGCCAGCCAAGCTGCGCGCCTCCTTTGCTTTGGCCCTGCGCAAACGCCCGGTCAGCACCGAGCAGGTCGACGCAGCCATCGAACGCATCGAGGAAAAGTTGCTCAACCTCGGTAGCCGCGAGGTGCCCGCCACCCGCCTGGGTGAAATGGTGATGCGAGAGCTCAAGAAGCTCGACAAAGTGGCCTACATCCGGTTCGCCAGCGTTTACCGAAGCTTTGAAGACATTGATGACTTCCGCGCCTTGGTGGATGAAGTGAAGCGCTGATTGATCAATTTATTAACACTTTAATATCAATTGATCTTCGGATTGAGCGACGCGTTTTGCCTCTGAGAAAGCCCATTGAAAAGAGCACGTTGCCCCTCTCAGCCTGAGGAATTCAATCCAGAAAACTGAGCTTCGACGGGCGGCCCCGCAAGCGAGACCGGCGGCAGTCACAAATAGAAGCTCCCCACTTAGCATCAAGTAATGCTAGGCGCACTCCGAATTAATCTCCCCTTCCGCCAACGCGGCATCACGCTGATTGAACTCATGATCGCGGTGGCCGTTGTTGGCATCCTCGCTGCCGTCGCTTACCCGTCTTACACAGATTACGTGCGCAAGGGCAAACGGGCGACAGCCCAAACCGCTCTGCAAGATCTGGCCAATCGCCAGCAAATCTACCTGCTGGACCAACGCGCCTATACCACCGACCTCACCGCCATCCGGTTCCAGGCCCCGCAAGAAATTCGTAATGACTACACCTTCTCGGTGACCATTACCCCGCCATCGGGTACGCCTGCCCCTTATTTCCTGGCCACGGCCACACCATCCCCAGGCCTGGCCGCGCGCGGGGAACAAAACATCACTTTGTCCAACAACGGCACGAAGCTGCCCAACGCGACAGGCTACTGGGGCAAATGAAGCAATTGGGCCACTCCACCATCGCCAGCCCTCGCCGAGCACAGTTCGGTCTGACACTGATCGAACTGCTGGTCACGATGGTGGTGATCGCCGTCCTGGCCACCATCGCGGCGCCGTCCTTCCGCGGCCTGATCGTGGACCAGCGCCTCACAAATGCCGCCTCGGCCGTCAACCAGTCTGTCTGGCTGGCGCGCAGCGAGGCCCTGAAGCGGAACACCTCCGTGGGCTTCACGATCAGCAACATCTCCAACGGCTGGTCGATCGTCATCAACAGCCAAACTGTGCGCAGCGAAACCGGGTTTGAAGGCATCAATGCTGCTGCCCGCACCTTTACCTTCAATGGCACCGGTCGGCTGATTGCGGGTGAAGGCAATTACGAGCTGCAATACGGGTCTTCCAGCGACAAGCGCTGCATCACCATTACCCCGTCTGGCAAGACCTCGTCGCGAAGCGGAGCATGTGCGACATGAAGGCTCTCACCCTTCCCCGTGGCCGTGCACGAGGGTTCTCTCTCATCGAGGTGCTGGTAACAGTTGCCCTGATCACCATTGGCATCCTGGGCGTGTTCGGGCTTCAAAGCCGGGCCGCCAACATTGAGCTGGAGTCTTACCAGCGCAGCCAAGCACTCTCGCTGGCCCGCGAGATGGAGAGCGTCCTGCGCGCATCCCGTGCATTGCGCACCAACTTTGCTGATCCGGCATTGAGCTCAACGGACGGATCGGTTTATGTGGGCGTCGATGGCAACGTCACCTGCTCCACGCCACCGGCCAATGCAGCCGAAACAGCCATGTGCGCCTGGGGAGACGCGCTGCGGGGCGCCTCGCTGGCTGGCACCAGCACCTTGGGCGGCATGATCGGGGCCAGGGGTTGTGTGATCCGACCGGCCACGCCGCAGGCTGGCGCCTTGGCCGATTTCTACGTCGTCGTGGTGTGGCAGGGCATTGCGCCATCCAACGAGCCGCCGGCGACCTCGCTGGCTTCCACCTGTTTCAGCGGAGGCGGACAGGGGTTTGCTGACGGCCTGCGCCGAGGTCTGACCTTGCGCGTGCTCGTGCCCCAACTGGCGGCCACCACACCATGAGGCCCTTCATGCAAGCACAGCCAACCACCACTCACCGGCGGCACCACCAACGTGGCTTGACGCTGGTGGAACTGATGGTGGCCATGGCAGTTAGCCTCCTCTTGCTGGCCGCGCTCACGGCTGTGTTCATCAACAGCAACTCGGCCCGTCGCGAAATCGACCTGAGCGCCGAGGTCATGGAGAACGGCCGCTACGCGTCCGACGTGCTCGGACGGGAACTGGCCCTAACCGGTTTCTACGGCACGCTGGTGGCGGTTCCCGGGAACACGCTCGATCTCAGCAAACTCTGCTCGAGCGCCCTTGCCGACTGGACCGACTCGCTGGGCATGCCGGTGTTCGGCGTGCTGGACACCGACGCCAAGCCGTCCTGCCTGGCTTCGCGAAAATCGGGCACCGATGCGATCTTCGTGCAGCGGGTGAGCACCTGCGCTGTAGGCGAGACCGGGTGCGCGGCAGAGAGCAACAACTTTGCCTACTTGCAAGTCAGCGAGTGCGGCACGGAGTACGGCACCACCCCTTTTGTACTGGCCACCGGAGGGTCTGGGTCTGGCACGTTCACGCTGCAGAACAAGACCTGCAGCGCTGCAGGCACGGCACCGCGGCGCAAGCTCATCCGCCGCGTTTACTACGTCTCGGCTGACAACCAACTCAGCTACCAGGAAATCGGCCTCAGCACCAACCCGGCGCCGGTGGTGTTGGTGGACGGCATTGAAGACCTTCAAATCAGCTACGGGATCGACGGCAACGCCGACGGCAGCATCGACGAATTCAAGCCAGCGCCGACCGGTGCGGAGTGGACCAACGTGATCGGCCTGCGGGTGGGTGTCCAAGCCTTGTCGAGTTCCCCCAGTCGCCAGACCCAGCCAGGCACCACCGACAACCTCAAACGCCGGGTCTACAACACCTTCATCCCCTTTGAGGCGCCGACGCTCAAACGCCAATCATGAAGCAGTCTGCCTCCCACCGCCGCCAGCGCCCTGCGCACGCCCAGCGAGGCAACTTGCTCGTGGGCATGATCATGCTGCTGCTGATCACGCTCATCACCGTGATGGTCTATCGCCTCTCCACCGTCCACACCCTGGTAGTCAACAACGAGCAGCTGCGCACCGAGGGCGTGTCGTCCGCCAACTACGCGCTTGACATCATGCTCAACTCGGAAGTGAGCACGTGGGATGACAACTTCACCGGAACTGGCAGACAAGTGGCGGTGAACCTGGGCAACATCGACAAGAGCACCGACGATGCCACCACCTCCATGGTGGTAACGGTGGCCAACCTCGAATGCAAACGCAGCCGGATCATCAAGAACGCCGAACTCATCAAGGAGGCCAGCGGTGTGCAATACGTGGCCGCCGAAGACTCGGTGTGTTTTGGCGGCGGGGCGACCCCCCTGACCATTGTGGACATTGCAGCCGCCGGCTCCCCTAACGACAACTCACTCTGCGCCAACATCCTCTATGAGGTAGAGGCTGCCGTGGCCGACCCAAAGCTGCTTGAGGCCAATATCAGGGTTCGGCAAGGCGTGGAGGTGCGCCGCGGTGTCGACGCCCTTGACGACTGTGATTGACGACCAACTGGACGGTAACCATGCACCCGACAAAGCCCCTTCCTTTAGCCGCGGCGTTGCTGGCGACCACCCTGGCCCTGCCCGCCTCGTCGGCCGACATCGACATCTACGCTGGCGTCAACGCCAGGGCGGCGGCACCCAACGTGCTCTTCTTTCTGGACAACACGTCCAACTGGTCCGCCAACAACCAGGCCTGGAACAAGACCACGGTTCGCAACCGCTGCAGCACCTACACCGACACCACCGTCGCAAACGCCTGCCGGAGCTACGTGGACTCGGTGTTCGGCACCGACAGCAGCCTGACCCAGGGCCAGGTGGAAGTGCGCGCCTTGAAGCTGGTGCTCAATGAACTCTCCTGCAACACCAACACCGACCGCCTGAACTTCCGCGCCGGCATCATGATGATCAAGGGCGGCACGGCCAACACCAACGGCGCCTCGGGTGGCTACATTCATCAGCGCGTCGCCGATCTGGACAGCACGCATTGCGCTAGTGTGCGCTCGTCACTCGAACGGATCGACCAAAACATCAACGAACCCAGTTACAAGGCGCCTTCCAGCGCCGAGTATGGCTCGGCCTTCTTCGAAGCCTTCAAGTACTTCGGCGGATGGACCAATCCGACCGGGGCACGCGCAGGCACGGCGGGCAGCCCCACGTCGGCCACGGCCTTCGGCCCTACCCGCTACTCCACCAAGTTCTCCGCGTCGGATGCGGCCATGGAGGACCAGCAGGCCTTCTCCGATGGCGCTGCCCGCACCACCTACCGCTCACCCATTGACACCGATGGCGCCTGCGGCAACAACTACATCATCCTCATTGGCAACAAGTTCCCCAACGCCGAGGACCAGGTCAACACCAACGCCACCCCGCCCACCAATGCGCTGATGACCAACCTGGGCTACAACCCGGGCGCCCAGATTTACCCCAAGCCATTGCTCAACGCCGACAAGAGCGACGTGCGTTTTGCCGACGAGTGGGCAAAGTTTCTGCGTGACACAGACGTAAGTGACGTGCCGGGAATTCAAAACGTCAAGACGTTCACGATTGACGTTTTCAACCCGGATGGCAGTGGTAGTGCCAGTGAGCGAACGACCCAGGCCACACTGCTCAAGTCCATCGCCGACAACGGCGGTGGTCGCTACTTTGCCGTTGGCGGCGACCTTTACGCCTTGATAGAAGCGCTCAAGCGCACCCTTAGCCAAATTGCCGCGGTGGACAGCGTGTTCACCAGTGCATCGCTGCCGGTGAGCGTGAACGCCCAGGGCACCTTCCTGAACCAAGTCTTCATGGGTGTCTTCCGCCCTGATGGACAGGCTCAGCAGCGCTGGGCCGGCAACCTGAAGCAGTACCGCTTCGCCCTGGACAACGGCTTGCTCAAGCTGGTGGGTCGCGATGGTGAGCAAGCGGTAGATGAGGCCAACACCGGCTTCATCCAGCAGTGCGCCGTGAGCTACTGGAGCACTGACTCCAACGCCTATTGGGAGAACGTCACGGGCTACAACGAGGCCAATGCCTGCACCACGGCCACCGTGGCAGGCGTGACGGTCAAGCCCTACTCGGACTTGCCAGATGGCCCCATCGTGGAACGCGGTGGTGCAGGCCAACGCCTGCGCTCGGTGGCCCCATCAGACCGAAACATGCGAACCTGCACGTCGGCCACGAACTGCTCCTCGCTGACCAATTTCCCCAACACCGAACAAAACACGGCCAACGCCACACTGGCCAGCTGGATTCGAGGCGTCAACGTGGGCGACCGCAACATTGGCTCTACCGAAAACATCCAGTACGGCATGTCCGCCACTGCCATGCGACCGACCGTTCACGGAGAGGTCGTGCACTCGCGTCCGCTGGCCGTGAACTACGGCACCAGCAGCAGCAACGATGTCGTGGTGTTTTATGGGGCCGGTGATGGCACCCTGCGCGCCGTCAACGGCAACCAGGCCAACACAGACGGCAATGAACTGTGGGCCTTCGTGGCGCCAGAGCACTTTGCCAACATCGAACGGGTTCGCACCAACAGCCCGTTGATTTCCTACCCCAACGTCGACCTAGACCAATCACCGACGCCCACGCCGAAGACCTATTTCTTCGACGGCTCCATTGGTGGCTACCAGGAGCGCTCGGGCGACACCATCTCCAAACTCTGGATTTACCCGACGATGCGACGCGGCGGCAGCGGGGTCTATGCCTTCGACGTGACCAAGAAGCCAAGCACGACAGCCACCACCACGACAGGCCAACCCACCCTGCTCTGGCGCTACAACGACTCGACCAACAGCAACATGGGCGAGAGCTGGTCGACCCCTGTGGCGATTCGTGTCAAGGGCTTCACCAAGCCCTTGGTGGTGTTTGGTGCGGGCTACCACTCGTGTGAAGACAACGAATCGCTCACCGCCTGCGACAGCGTCTCCAAGGGCAAGGGCATCGTCGTCTTGGACGCCCAGTCGGGCCCCTCTTCCTCCGAAGCCAGCACCCACAACCGCTTCATCGGCGTGGCCACCAACGAACTGGACAGCTCTGCCGGCCGCTTCACCGCCGACGTGACGCCCGTGGACGTCAACGGGGACGGGTACACCGACCTCATCTACGCCGTTGACACCCGCGGCAACATCTGGCGCATCAACACCAGCGACCCAACGGCCTCCTACGCCTCGTACAAAGTGGGCGGTGTCTCCAGCGTCCAGGCCTGGAAGGTCTTCAAGATCGCCACGGTCGGCCAGTGGGGAAGCGGCTCCGCCGAAAGCGAACGCCGCAAGTTCCTGTACTCGGCCAACGTGGTGGTGATCGGCAACCAGGCCACCGTGCTCGTGGGCACCGGTGACCGGGAGAAGCCCTCGGCAGAGTCGTTGGCCGCGCGCGTGAAAAACCGCTTCTACGGCATTCGCGACAACTTCACGGAAGTCAGTTCCATCACGCCAGTGGTGGGCTACGACACAAACGGCTCGGAGCCATCCACGCTGCTCAACGTCACCAACTCGACCAGCTTGGCCGCCACTGCCCTCACAGGGAAGAGAGGCTGGTTCCGCAACCTCTCCACCACCACTACACCATACGAGCAAGTCGTGACCACCCCGCTGACCCTGGGCGGCGTGACTTACTTCAACACCTACCAGGCCAAGGCCACTGGCACCAACCAGTGCAGCAACCTGGGCACAGGCCGGGCCTACCAGATCGACTTCCAGACCGGTTCTGCTCTCGCGGACGCACCTGTGGTCACTGTGTTTGAATCGGAGGGCATTCCGCCGTCTCCGGTGGGCGGGGTGGTGGTGATCGGCGATGGTGACTCCCAACGCGCCGTGCCCTTCATCATCGGCGGCCCGGGCGCCACGCCCATTTCGCCCAAACGCGTCACCCCGAACGTGCGCGCCAACCGCAAACCCCTGTACCGCTACCAGCGAATTGACTGACCTGCACTCCGCCCTACCCCTTCCCGCCCAAGCCGAATGGTTGGGCCTCGCCGAGGCCTCCATCGGCTTGTCTGAACCCAATCCGCGCGTGGCCTGCCGGATCCAAACGCGAAATGGCCAGGTCGTCACGGGAAACACCCTGCAGGCCGGGGGGCCTCACGCCGAAGCATCTGCCCTGGCCAAGGCCCGGAAAGAGGGACTCGACCTCAAAGGGGCACACGTGTGGGTCAGCCTGGAGCCCTGTGCCCACCACGGCCGAACCCCCCCTTGTTGCGATGCGCTCATTGAAGCTCAGGTGGGCAGTGTCACGGTGGCCCTGGAGGATCCCAACCCCCTCGTGGCGGGCCAGGGCATTGCGCGCATGCGCCAGGCCGGCATCCAGGTGCAGTTGTTGCCACCCGAGAGCGAGGCGGCCCGCTCGGTGCGCGAGCTCAACATCGGCTTTCTGAGTCGCATGGAACGCGGCATCCCCTGGGTGCGGATGAAGATGGCCGCCTCACTCGACGGCATCACGGCCTTGCCGAATGGCCAAAGCCAGTGGATCACGGGCGAAGCCGCCAGGACCGACGGCCACGCTTGGCGCAAGCGTGCCGGCGCCATCCTCACCGGCATTGGCACGGTGCTGGAGGACGACCCCGTGCTGGACGTGCGGCTGGTGGAGACGCCGCGCCAGCCCGCCCTGGTGATTGTGGACAGCCGGCTGGAAACACCGCCTCACGCGCGGCTGTTCCATGCACTGAAGAGCGGGCAGAAGCGCGCCATCTGGATCTACCACGCGGTGTCAGACCCGGCCAAGGAAGACGCCCTGCGTGCCGCGGGCGCAGACCTGATCCTTCGACCTGGGGCCGGCAATAAGGTGGATCTGCAGGCGCTGTTGCAAGACTTGGGCAAGCGAGAGATCAACGAACTTCACATCGAAGCGGGCCACAAGCTCAACGGCTCGCTGCTGAGGGAGGGCCTGGTGGACGAGGTATTGCTCTACCTGGCCCCGGTCATCCTGGGGCAAGGCGCGCACCTCGCCAATCTTGGCCCTTTCGAGCGGGTCTCTCAGGGGCTTCCGCTTCAATTCCATTCGCAGGAACGGGTGGGCGACGACTGGCGGATTCTGGCCAGGCTGAAGACGCAGAAAAATCGTATTTAAGTATTACCTTTTGATGCTGATATCGCGCCTCTTGTCGTCTTGACTAGCCAGATGTAATAACCACTTCTTACCCTCAGGGGATGGCTTCATCGCATCTCCCGAAGCGGCAGCGTCTGCGTGCCACACAAGCCGGCCTCTCCGCGATCGACTTGATCATGGGCATGGCCCTGGCCGTTGTGCTCCTTGGACTGGCGATCCCGCCCTTTCAGGGTCTGTTGTCGCGCTACAGAACCTTGTCTGAAGCCCATGAACTGAGCCAACTGCTGCTGTTTGCCCGCAGCGAGGCCATCCGACGTGGCGCGCGGGTAACGGTCTGCCGATCAACGAGTTTCACCAGCGAACGCCCCAACTGCGATGGCGAGCGCTGGGACCAGGGCTGGATTGCCTTCTTGGACAACGCCGACACCGGCAACAATCGCCCTGGTGTGCTGGATGGCGTCGACCACCTGCTGCGCATCGGGGCTGGCCGACCGACTGTGCGCGTCGAACCCACGGCCACCTACCGAGACTGGCTGGCGTTCACCCCAACCGGACGCCCCATCGGCAGCACAGGCCTGGGCAATGGCACGTTTTGCCTGTTGGATGGCAACTCCCGGCGCGACGTGGTCATCGCCGCCACCGGACGAGTGACCGTGTCAGCCCCCATGACCTTTCCCGAACAAGCCACTTGCTGAGCCCCATCGTGAATCGCTTGAACCGGCGACCCCTGGCCCCGTCGAAGGCAATGGGCTACTCCCTCATCGAAGTGCTGCTGACGCTGCTGATCGTGGGCGTCGGCATCCTGGGTTTGAGTGCCGCCAACCTGGCGGCGTTACGGGCGCGCGGCTTGTTATCGCTCGAATCCGTCGCCACCCAATTGGCGAGCGACATGATGGAGCGCATGCGCGCGCAAGCCCCGCTGGCCCGCCAGGGCGCTTTCAACCGCGATCTGATGGCGCCGGCGCCGGCCCCCGACTCCACCGACATGGCCACGCGCGAACTTGGCGCCTGGTTGGCGCAACTGCAGACCCGACTGCCCTCCGGCATGGCGGCGATCACTGTGTCGCCACAGGGTCGTGCACAGGTGTTGCTGCAATGGACTGTCACCCCTGCCGGCTCAGGTTCGAGCCAAGTCGCCAGCGTCAGCTTGGTCTCCAATCTTTGAATCGCATGCGCCCACTGTCCACGCAGGCCGGCTTCGGCCCAATCGAAATGTTGGTGGGTCTGGCCATCGGCCTGCTCCTGGTGATGGGCATCAGCGAAGGCGTTTCACGCCAGCGCTTGAATGCCCGCGTCCAGGAAGAACTCAGTCGCATGGAAGACGCTGGCCGTTTTGCGCTGTTCGCCCTGGGGCGTTCCATCCGCCAAGCAGGCTTTCGACCGAACGACAGCACCCCAGAAAGCGCCCCTTTCGCGGCCGACGACACGTTCCATGAAGGCGCGGTGATCGGACCTGGTGGCAGCGGCACCGCTTCGGCCTCCACCCTCCGTCTGCGGTACTGGGGCTTGAGCGACGGCACGCAAACCAACTGCCTGGGCGTTTCGTCGAAGGCGACCAGCATCCAAACCGAGCAATGGCGCCTGGGACAGGCCTCTTTGCAATGCACGGCACTGGGCACGACCCAACCCTTGGTCCCATCGGTAGAAGACCTGCGCTTCACGCTGGGCCTGGACAACGACGGGGACGGAAACGCCGAGCAGCAATTGGCTCCTGCCGCGGTGCCGAACTGGGCCAATGTGGTCAGTGTTCGCGTGTACCTGCGCCTGCAATCTGGCGAGGACGGGCTGACAGAGAGCCCGCAACCCTATGAAGACGCAGACGGGCGGCTCGTGACTCCAAGTGATCGACGCCTTCGCCGTGCGTTCACGGCCACGGTATCCGTGAGGCAAAGCCGCTCATGAAAAGGATCGCGCGATTCGCCAAACACCAGGCGGGATCGGTCATGGTCTGGGGATTGGCCTTGATGCTGCTCGTGAGCGCGTTGAGTTTTGCCATGTTGCAGGCAGTCGGTCTTGAGGAACAACTGGCGTATCAGGAGCGAGACAGGCAAGTGGCGTTTCAGGCGGCAGAAGCTGCCTTGCGCCATGCGGAGTCACTGATCGAGGGCAATCAAGGTGCTCTTTTTTCACCGTTGCTCGAGTCGAGCTTTCCTGCCGTCTGCACGAAGGGCATCTGCCGCTCTTCTCCTGCGGCTGAGGCTTGGCGAGGACTGCCGGCCAGCGCCTGGCTACCAGAGTCCACCATCACCCAAGCCTATTCACCGCCGACCGATGCGGTCGCCACGATGGCACTGGCGGCGTCCCCTCGATACCTGATCGAGTACCAGGGAAGCGTCACGCCCATGGGGCCGGGTGCGCCCTGTGTGGCCAGGTACCTCATCACGGTGCGAGCCAACGGGCTCTCTGCTCGATCGTTCGTCACCTTGCAAGCGCAGTACCGACGGCGAACCGGTGTCTGCCAACCGGCCATCTGAAGCACCATGAAGCACCTGATCACCCTCTCGGCCATCGCGGCGCTGGTCTGCATGCCTTCTTCGTCGGTGACGTGGAGCCAGACCACGGCGACCGCGACGACCGTATGGACGGTGGGCTGGACTTCACGCCCGGCCTTGAGCCAGCACGTGCTGGACAGCGGCCAGGAGTCGATCTTCCTTCCTCGATTCATTGGCACCTGGGGCTATGGAGGCGTGGTGGCCAAACGGCTTGATGCCCAAGGCAACATCCTGGATACCTCCCCCTGGCCAGACCCCAGGGCCAGCATCGCCATCGAAAAGCAAGATCCTCAGCTGGGCCGCCGGATCTTCACTCGTCTGCCCACGGGCGAGGGCACACCGTTCACCTGGGACACCCTCGCGCCAAGCCAGCAAGCCGCTTTGGGCGACGGGGTTCTCGGGCCTCGGGTTCTGCGCTATCTGCGGGGCGACCGGAGCCTCGAAGCGCCCAGCGGCCCATTTCGCCCCAGAGCGGAGCTGCTGGGCGCCGTGGTCCACAGCTCACTGGTGCACTGGCGACACCGCGACGGTCGGCAGCGACTGTACTTCGGCGCCAGCGACGGCATGTTGCACGCCCTTGACGCCACCAATGGCCAGGAGCGGTTCGCCTACGTGCCCTCCATGCTGATGCCCAAGATGGCCTCACTGACCCAAGCCAGCCAAGCCGCCGCCCCCAGGGTGGACGGCCCCTTGGCCATGACCGAGGTGCTAGAACCGGGCGGCAGCCGCACGCTGCTGGTGGGCGGGCTGGGCGCTGGCGGAGCGGGGCTGTTCGCCCTGGATGTGGGGCTTGCGGAGGCCACTGCCCCCTCAGAGGCGGCCAAGTCAGTGCTTTGGGAGATCACCCCCCTGACGCCAGGCTTTGCCAATCTGGGCGAGACCCATGCCATGCCGCAGTTCACCCGGCTGCAGAACACCGAACGCACGCCGGCCGTCGTGGTGGGCAACGGCTATTTCAATGCGGGCAACCAACAGGCGTCTCTGTTCGTGGTCCATGCCATCACCGGCGCGCTGATCGCCGAATGGCCCACGCTGAGCGGCAGCGCCAACACCCCCAACGGGCTGTCCACGCCCACCCTGGTGGACAGCACGGGCGATGGCACGGCCGATTGGGCCTATGCAGGAGACCTGTTCGGGCAGCTGTGGCGATTTGACCTTCGCACCTTGCCGCTGGGCAGCACCCGCCCGACCTTGCTCTTCACCGACCCGGATGGCATGGCGATCACCACCGCCCCAGTCGTCACGCCACACCCACAGGGGGGCCAGATGGTGGTGTTCGGCACCGGCCGCACGCTGACCCCTGCCGACCTGGACGACAGGCGGGCGCACAGCGTCTATGGACTGTGGGACGGCGCCCCCGCGACCCACACCACCTGGCTGGACCAGACCATCACCGAGCTCGCGCCCACCACCGAGAGCGATCGATGGCGTCACCTGAGCGCCCACCAACCCAACTGGGACACTTTCACCGTGTCAATGCCCCAGCACATGGGCTGGCGCCTCTCGCTGCCGCCAGGCGAGCGCCTGGTGGGCAGCGGTCCGCTTCTCACCGACGGCCTGATCACCTTCAGCAGCACCAACCCCAGTCAGAAGAGCGACCCCGGTGCCGCACCTGGCGTGAACTGGGTCAACCAGGTCCAAGCGCTCACTGGCGCCGCGCCTCCTCGACCGGTATGGGACACGAATGCCGATGGGTCGGTGAACGCATCGGACAACATCGAGGGACATGTAATCTCCAGCCAATGGGTGGGCAATGGCGTGGTGTCGCAACCGGTGCTGGCCGACGCTGGCCGGCTCGGTCGGACGTACCTGAACCAGAACCCGGAGCTGAGCATCACCGCCAACACCCCCACGGCATCCACGCCCACCGAGGGCGGCATCAGCGGTGGCCATTTCGACGTAGACCTCCACTACAAGGCGGGAAAGTCCTACGGCAGCCAAAAGCACCAGCACGAGTACGACGATCGCTACAACGTGGTCGGCATCAACTTCAACAACCCCAGCGACAGTGCCTTCAACCTGGGCAAGGCCATCGCGGTCGGCACCCCGTTCAAGGTGCTGGTCCTCAACGCCTACCTCAACCCGGCCAGCTACCTGTCGGTGGCCAATGGCCCGTTCGTCTCGGTGAAGGAATTCCAGGGACAAGCCAGCGCCGCCGACACACAGTTCATCGACAGCCTGCCAACCTTCACCCGGGCCGGCGTGGAGCCATTGGTCTGGCGCCTGCCGCCAGATGCGTTTTCGGCCAAGGACTGGTGGCAGGACGGTGGCGCGATCAGGGCTGGCCTGATGCCGACCGAGACCGGCTGCGTCAAGTCTGGCCCGAGCGTCCAGCCCGGCCCACTGGGGAGCATTTACAACGGCGCCCTCACCCTGCAGTTCATCCGACACGACACCCCAGCCAGCGCCCTTGAGCCCAACGCCCAAGACGCCAAATCCCAACAAGACCCGCGCTATGGCTGGCGGGTGAAGGCCGCCGATCGCGACAAGTGGGTCTTGGCCGAATACACCATGTTCTGGCACCAGGCCGGCAACGGCTGCTTCGGCTCACGCAATTGGCGCCCAGACCCCGCCCTCGACACAACCAGCCAAAGCAAACCTGGCTCTACCCCGCAAGGGTCGGGCGATCCCACGGGATCGGTGGGGACAGGCATGCCAGGCAGCGTGCGAAACCTCGTCGGCGTTCGGCTCACCAGCACCGACGGTCTGCTGACCTTGCTGTTCGCCGACGGCAGCACGGCGCTGGTGCCCATCACAGACAAAAGCATCCAACTGCGTTACCGGGACGCAAGCACCATCACCCGCCCAGACAACATCTCCCGCTTCCTGGGCGCCGATGCCTCCACCATCCCCACCGGGGCGCGCCGTGCCATCGGCGTCTCCGGTCGCTACAACTGGCGCGAACTCACTTTCACATGGACCGAACCAAGCCCCGCCGCCTCCGCGGCTTCACGCTGATCGAGGCCATGTTGGCGGTGGCGATCGCGGCGATCCTCGCCAGCATCGCCCTCCCGAGTTACCGCGAGCAGGTGGCCAAGGGCCGCCGCCTGAGCGCCCAGGCCAAGCTCTACAGCGCCGCCCAATTCATGGAGCGTTTCTACGCGGAAAACCACCGCTACGACCAAAACGCTGCCGGCCAAGCCGTCGCCCTGCCAGTGCCGTTGCAACAAACCGAGAACGGCGCGTACACCCTTCGGCTGCGCACCCCTGACCGAAACAGCTACACCATCACGGCCACGCCCGCGGCGGCGCAACTCAATGACCGCTGTGGCGTCTTCAGCCTCAGCCACACTGGCCTGCAAGCCGCCAGCCAGCCCGACTGCTGGCGACGCTGAAGACCCGCTTGCGTCACGTGGTTCTGCCCCGTCGCCGGCACGGTGGCGAAACCCTGCGAAAATAGCCGGATGTTTACCGGCATCATCACCGGCGTGGGGCGCATCGTCGACCTCCATGCGCTGGGCAGTTCTTTGGACCATGGCAAGCGGCTCACCATCGAGACGCCGCCTGGATATCTCGACGACGTCGGTCTGGGCGACAGCATCGCCCTCAATGGGGCCTGCATGACAGTGACCTCACTCGACCTTCCCCAGCAACGCTTCACCATCGACATTTCCGCCGAATCCTTGGCACGCACCACGGGCCTGGGCGCCGCGGGCGCTCGCGTCAATCTGGAAAAGGCGCTGCGCGCCAATGATCGCCTGGGTGGCCACATTGTCTCGGGCCACGTGGATGGCATCGGCCGCGTCAGCCATTTCGCCCCGGTGGGCGAGAGCTGGGAGCTGCGGGTGATGGCACCTCGCGAACTGGGCAAGTACCTCGCGTACAAAGGCTCCATCACCATCAACGGCGTGAGCCTCACCATCAACCGCGTCGCCGACCACGCCGAAGGCTGCGAGGTCAGCATCAACCTCATTCCCCACACCGTGGAGAACACCTCGCTGGGCGACCTCAGCGCAGGCAGCACGGTGAACCTCGAAATCGACACCGTCGCGCGCTATGTCGAGCGCATGCTCAGCGCCGGCCTCAACCCCAACAAGGAACCCGCATGAACGCGCCCCAAGCCCTGGCCCCGGTGGCCATCTCCCCCGTGGAGGACATCGTTGCCGACATGCGTGCCGGGAAGATCGTCATCCTGGTGGACGAAGAAGACCGCGAAAACGAAGGCGACCTGGTGCTGGCCGCCGACCACGTCACGCCCGAGGCCATCAACTTCATGGCCCGCTTCGGCCGAGGCCTGATTTGCCTGACGCTCACCAAAGACCGCTGCGAGCGCCTGAAGCTGCCGCCCATGGTGCCGCGCAACGGCACCAAGATGGGCACGGCCTTTACCGTGTCGATCGAGGCGGCCGAAGGCGTGACCACCGGCATCTCCGCCGCCGACCGCGCCCGCACCGTGCAGGCCGCCGTGGCCCCCGACGCCAAGGCCGAAGACCTGGTGCAGCCCGGTCACATCTTCCCGCTGCAAGCCGTGGAAGGCGGCGTGCTCATGCGCGCCGGCCACACCGAAGCCGGCTGCGACCTGGCCGCCATGGCCGGCTGCACGCCCGCCGCCGTGATCTGCGAGATCATGAAGGACGACGGCACCATGGCCCGCCTGCCCGACCTGCAGGTGTTCGCCGCCGAACACGGCCTGAAGATCGGCACCATCGCCGACCTCATCCACTACCGCAGCCGCACCGAAAGCCTGGTGCAGAAGGTGGGCACCCGCGCGCTGAACACCGCCTTCGGCGCCTTTACCGCCCATGCCTACCGAGACCAGCCCAGCGGTGCCCTGCACCTGGCGCTCGTCAAAGGCGAGTGGACGGCACAAGACGCGGTGCCAGTTCGCGTGCACGAGCCCCTGTCGGTGCTGGACGCCCTGGAAGTGGGCCGCTCCATGCACAGCTGGAGCCTGGAGGCCAGCCTGCGCCACATCGCCGATGCCGGCCGTGGCGTGGCCGTGTTGCTGAACTGCGGCGAATCGGCAGACCAGTTGCTGGCCCAGTTCGAGGGCACCGCGCGCTCGGCACAAGCGCCTGAGCGCGGCCGCATGGACCTGCGCACCTATGGCGTGGGCGCCCAAATCTTGCGCGACTGCGGCGTGCAGAAGATGCAGCTCATGAGCCAGGCCCGCCGCATGCCCAGCATGGTCGGCTACGGCCTGGAAGTCACCGGCTTCATCAGCCGCCAACCCTGATCCCCCACACAGAAACGGACATCACCATGTTTGGTGCAGACAAAGGCACAAGCGGCCCTCTCGATGGCAAGAAGCTGACCATCGGCATCGTTCAGGCCCGCTTCAACGAGCCCATCACCAACACCCTCTTCCAGGCCTGCCGAGAAGAACTGCTGCGCCTGGGCGTGCAAGAGAAGAACATCGTGCACGTGACCGTGCCCGGCGCGTTGGAAGTGCCCGTGGCCCTGCAGGCCATGGCCGAGCGCGACCAGTTCGACGCCCTGGTGGCGCTGGGCTGCATCATCCGCGGCGAGACCTACCACTTCGAGTTGGTGGCCAATGAGTCGGGCGCCGGCGTCACGCGCGTGTCGCTCGACCACCAGATTCCCATTGCCAACGCCATCCTCACGGTGGAAAACGAGGCACAGGCCATCGCCCGCCAGACCGACAAGGGCCGTGACGCGGCCACCGTGGCGGTGGAGATGGCCCAGGTGCTCCAACAGATCGGCTGACCATGACCCAGACCCCCGAGTCCGACAACGGCCTGCCCATCAAGCGCAAGGCCACTGAAAAATCGGCGCGCACCCGCGCCCGAGAATTCGCCCTGCAGGCGCTCTACCAGCACCTGGTCGGCAAGAACGAGGCGTCCGACATCGACGCCTTCACCCGAGACCTCTCTGGCTTCCACAAATGCGACAGCGTGCACTTTGACGCGCTGGTGCATGGCTGCATCCGCGAGGGCAACGCGCTGGATGCGCTCATCACCCCGCGCCTGGACCGCCCCCTGGCAGAAATTTCCCCTATTGAGCGCGGCGTGCTGTGGATCGGCGCCTACGAGTTCCAGCACTGCCTGGACGTGCCGTGGCGCGTGGTGCTCAATGAGTGCATCGAACTGGCCAAGAGCTTTGGCGGCACCGACGGGCACAAGTTCGTCAACGGTGTGTTGCACCCCCTGGCCGCGCAACTGCGCCCGGTGGAAGTGGCCGCTGGCGCCAGCAAGCCCAACCACCGCAAGGGCTGACGGCGCCATGCGCATTGCCCAGCGCGCGCAGCGCGTCGACCCGTTTTACGTGATGGAACTGGCCAAGGCCGCCGAGGCCATGGCCCACCAGGCAGGCCCGAACGGCCGGCCCATGATCTACCTGAACATCGGCGAGCCCGATTTCACCGCGCCACCCCTGGTGCAAGAGGCCGCCGAGCGCGCCATCCGCGACGGGCGCAGCCAGTACACCCCGGCCCTGGGGCTGCCCGCGCTGCGCGAAGCCATCAGCGGCTGGTACGCCCAGCGCTTCGGGGTCAACATCGACCCGGCGCGCATCGCCATCACGGCCGGGGCATCGGCGGCGCTGCAACTGGCCTGCCTGGCGCTCATCGAGGCCGGTGACGAGGTGCTCATGCCGGACCCGAGCTACCCGTGCAACCGCCAGTTCGTGCAGGCGGCCGAAGGCCGAGCGGTGATGATTCCCGCAGGGCCCGAGCAACGCTTTCAGCTCAGCGCCGATCAGGTGCGCGAGCACTGGACCGCCGCCACGCGCGGCGTGCTGCTGGCCTCTCCCTCCAACCCCACCGGCACCTCGATTGCGCGCGAGGAACTTGCGCACATTGCCTCCCACGTGCGCGAGCGTGGTGGCGTGACGCTGGTGGACGAGATCTACCTGGGCCTGAGCTATGAAGACGCCTTTGGCCACAGCGCCCTGGGCCTGCCCGATGGCCTGGGCGACGAGGTGGTAAGCGTCAACAGCTTCAGCAAGTACTTCAACATGACCGGCTGGCGCCTGGGCTGGCTGGTGCTGCCCCCTGCCCTGGTGGGCGCGGTGGAGCGCCTGGCGCAAAACCTGTTCATCTGCGCCAGCACCATCGCCCAGCACGCGGCCCTGGCCTGCTTCCACCCCGACAGCCTGGCCGAGTACGAGCGGCGTCGTGCCGCCTTCAAGGCCCGGCGCGATGCCTTCATCCCCGAGCTCAACCGCCTGGGCCTCTGCGTGCCGGTGATGCCCGATGGCGCCTTCTACGCCTGGGCCGACGTCACCCAGCTCTGCCAGCGCTGGGGTATCCCGCCGCAAGGCGATCGCCCCGACCAGGGCGGCAGCTGGGCGCTGGCCTTTGAGCTGATGAAGCGCTGCCAGATTGCCGCCACGCCAGGGCGCGACTTTGCCCAGGCCGAACCAGGGCGTTACCTGCGCTTCTCCACCGCCAACTCGATGGAACAGCTGCGCGAGGCCATCGCCCGCCTGGAGGCCGCGCTGTGACCGTGCCCTTCACTTGGCCGGTGCGGGTGTACTGGGAAGACACCGATGCCGGCGGCATCGTCTTCTACGCCAACTACCTCAAGTTCTTCGAGCGCGCCCGCACCGAGTGGCTGCGCTCGCTGGGAGTGGAACAGCAGGCCTTGCGCGAGCGCACGGGGGGCATGTTCGTGGTCAGTGGCACCGAGCTGCGCTACCACCGGCCCTCGCGCCTGGACGATTTACTTCTGGTGACAGCCCAGGTCGTCGAAGCCGGCCGTGCGTCGATGACAATCGCCCAGACCGCGCGCCGAGGCCCCGGCCCAGACGGTGAACTGCTGTGCGAAGGCAGCATCCGCATCGGCTGGATCGACGCCCGGACCTTTCGCCCCCAACGCATTCCGGCCGAGGTGCTCGACGCCCTGGCCGGCCACGCCGCCTGAACCTTCGACTGGTTTTTTCCTCCCATCGCCATGAGCCACGACTTCTCCATCGTCCAACTGATGCTCAACGCCAGTTGGGTTGTCCAGGCCGTGGTGGCCCTGCTGGTCACCATGTCCGTGATCAGCTGGGCCGCCATCTTCCGCAAGCTCTCCACGCTCAAGCGCGTGCGCGCGCTGAACGACGACTTCGAGCGCGATTTCTGGTCAGGCAAGAACCTCAACGAGCTGTACGCCGCCGCCGCCCAGTCCGCTCGCACCGGCGGGCCGATGGAGCGCATCTTCGCCAGCGGCATGCGCGAGTTCCAGAAGCTGCGCGAGCGCCACATCACCGACAGCGGCACCCTGCTCGACGGCGCGCGCCGCGCCATGCGGGCGAGCTTCCAGCGTGAACTCGACGTGCTGGAGTCCAATCTGTCCTTCCTGGGAA